>Ga0076063_101_pt2 | contig 70847 bp, 79 predicted proteins | sample RifGroB1_FD_68178 | JGI IMG/M metagenome (GOLD analysis project Ga0076063, IMG submission 68178) | Parcubacteria bacterium GW2011_GWB1_57_6
ACATTCGAAAAAGAACAAGCCGCCTCCCAGCTACAGCAACAGAACCGGCGGATGGCCCGGCTTTTGCAGGACCGCGCGGAAACAGAGGCGGCCGATGATGAGTGGTACGAACAGGCGCACGCCGAGGGCGGCGAATACGGAATCCCCGAAAAAGCGCGTGAGGCGGCGTAGTCGCCTCACGCAGGATATATACTAGGGAGTATGCGTCTCGCTTTTGCGATCTGTGGCGTCGCCCTTGTGTTACCGTTTCTGGCATCGGCGCAATCTCTTGAAAACCTCGGGAGTATAACCGGCAATGCCTTCACGCTCTCGGTTAACCCGCAGTATCCCGCTCCTTATAGCAACGCCACACTCTCGGTTCTGTCCGATTCGCTGGAACTTGCAAATGCAACGCTCACTGTCTCGGCTTCGGGCAAGGAGATATATAAAGGCGCAGTGCGTCCCGTCACCGTTCCACTCGGGAAAGCGGGGAGTATCATGAACGTAAGGGTGACAATATCCTCGGGCAGCATTTCTTCAAATCAGACGGTCTCTCTCCAACCTCAGGACGTGCTGCTGATTGCCGAACCAGTATCCTCCTTCCCCCCTCTTTACCCAGGCAAGCCTTTCGTGCCGCTCGAAGGGAGCGTACGAATAATCGCCATTGCAAACCTGAGGGACGCCAGTGGGAAAACATCCATCCCGGCGACATACTCCTACGCATGGACGGTTGACGGTGCACGTGTCATGGATTCCTCCGGTATCGGAAAATCAAGCATCATTGCCGCTGCGCCGCTTCAGTACCGCACACGCGAAATCTCCGTCACCGTAACGAACGCCGCCGGGACCATCGTCGGCGGCGCTTCACTGTCGTTTTCCGCGCTCGAACCTTCCGTGCACATATACGAGAACGATCCACTGCTCGGCATCCGCTTCGGACGTGCTCTCGCCGGCAGTTACACCATGAGCGGTGCGGAGGCCACGTTCTACGCGGCGCCCTTCTCGTTCCCTCTCTCGGGCGGCGTGCCAACGCTCCAGTGGTTTTTAAACGGCGTGGCGGCACAAACCGGCAACTTGATAACACTACGCCCCACCGGCGAGGGGAGGGGAACCGCTTCGCTCTCGCTCACCGCTTCCTCCGGTAACGCGGCAACCGCCGCCGCGAATCTTCCGCTTATATTCGGGGCGAAACCGAGCACTAATTTCTTCGGCCTATGAAAAAAATGTTATTTATCGCCGTGACGCTCTTTTTCTTCGGCGTAGCGCCGCATGCATTCGCGGATGGATTCATTCCGCTCGCCCCCATTCCGGGACTGACCCAAGGAGTGACGGCCGACTCGGCAGGACTCGCGGCATTTTTCAACAATCTTTATAAATATCTCATTGGCCTTGCCGCGGTACTTGCCGTCCTCATGATCGTTTGGGAAGGGCTCCGAATAGCGACGAACCAAGATAATGTCAGTATTCTCACGGACAGCAAGGGAAAAATATACAACGCCATTTTCGGCCTCGTGCTTGTCCTCTCTCCCGCACTCGTCTTCTCCATCATCAACCCGAGTATCCTCAATCTCTCCGTTAACCTTCCCCCGCTTGATACCAGGTCCGGCTCACCGCAAACCCAACAGACGCAGTACGTACAGGAATCGGTCCGAGCAGGAAGTACGCGCGCTATAAATAACGGCCAGATCATTGGTTTTCAGCAGGATTACTATGCATCGCCTCAAACGGGTACTTACTGTATTCAACTGAAACCAGAAGCCGTTGTTGATGGAAAAAGTTACTTTTGTGCCAGGGACTCAAACGGTTGTCGACAATTTTTCAACGACCTTTGTAGAGAAAATCTCACGCAAGTTTCTTGCACTGATGGTCAGGGTTCCACGCCGGTGCAAAATCCGTGTGTGAGATATTGATATGCGCCGCGCACTTACCATCATCGCCATCGTGATAGTCCTGGCCGGGACCGGAACCGCCGCCTATTTTTACTTTTTCGTCAATACCGCAAGCGTCGTCGTTGCTCCTGCTGGAAGTGTGGACCTGCCGATCGCAGGGCAAGGTGCGTCTTCTCCCGTCGAAGAGTTCGGAACGACGACCGTTACTACGAACACTTCTCCGACCCCTCCCCCCCGACTCGTGAAAATAAGCGCCGGGCCGGTGGTGCCGGGCGAGATGGTGGTGAACAGCGATGGCGAGAGTTCTGCGTCTCCCTCCACTTCGCTCGGGACAGGGGAAACCATCGTGAGTTACATCGAGCGACAAAGTGGCAATGTGTATTCATATTCCGTGCGCACAGGTACACTGACGCGGATAAGCAACCGGACCATCCCGGGCATTCAGTCCGCCGTCTGGCTCCCGGATGCGTCCGGGGTTTTCGTGCGTTATCTTTCAGGCGCTGATTTCTCCACCACCAACACCTACGCCTTACGGACAGACGGTTCTGATGGATTTTTCCTGCCACAGAATCTTTCCGATATCGCCGTTTCCTCGACAGGCGTGCTCACACTCTCCTCCGGCGTGAACGGCTCGGTCGCTTCGCTTGCCCGAACCGACGGCACACATGCTTCACAGATATTTTCGACGCCGTTGTCGTCATTGCGCGTCGCATTCGCCGGGAAGAACCAATATCTCGCGTACACCAAACCTTCCGCCACTCTTCCGGGCGCTGCATTCCTCGTCGATGGCGCTGGATATTTTTCCCGTGTCGCGGGGCCACGCAACGGTCTTGTCGCCAAAGCAAGCCACTCCGGCAAATGGTTGCTCGTAAGTTACGCCGACGCCGGCGGCGCAATGCAGATGGAATTAGCGAACGTGGCGACCGGAGAGAAGATCCCTCTTCCCATTGCGTCCATCGCGGATAAATGCGTGTGGACGGCGGACGATTCTACCATTTATTGCGGGGTCCCCATGAATCCACCTCAGGGCTCCCGGTATCCCGATGATTGGTACCGGGGCACCGTGTCATTTACCGACAGGATATGGAAAATACAGGTCACTGGGCGTTATGCCCAGTTTATTCTGGACTTCTCTAAAGAAACCAAGGAATCTCTCGATGTCGAGGCGCCTGCGGTCGATTCGCTGGACACCGTGCTTGTATTCACCAACAAGAATGATGGTTCGTTATGGGGCTACTCGCTCTGAGGTTTCCCGGGCTATGACACGCTGCACATGCCACTCCTGGAGGGCACCAGCAAGATTGGTCGTGATGAAGTAGAGCGCGATGGCACCGGAGGTCGTGTAGGAAATAACACCGATAATGAACGGAAATACATATTTCAGCTGCATCCCCATGACTCTCTGGAAGTCGTTCTGAATTCCCTTCGCATCCGACGGTTTCATCGTCCCGGAGAGCGCCATATGCGCCTGAAAGAATTGGGTAAGACCGGCGAGGACCGCAAGAACCAAACTCTTGCCGGCGACCGATATGAGGCCGAGGAATTGGAGTGAGACCGCGTGTGGAACGGGAGTGAATGAGTAGAGCTGCGCTACGTTGATGGTGGACAACGGCTCATAATAGAAAACCCAGTAGAGGGCGAGCAGAACGGGGATTTGAATGAACACCATAAGGATGCTCGCAAACGGGTTCACTCGCGCCTCACGGTAGAGCCCAAGGGTTTCGAGTGCTTCTTTTTCTTTATTCCCTTTGTGTTTCTCCTTTAGTTCTTTGAGTTTCGGCTCCAAAACTTTCATCGCCCGCTGAGTGCGCGCTGCCGATAATGAGAAGGGAAGCAGTATCAGCCGGATGATAATGGTAACGAGAACGACCGCGATACCAACATCAGAGCCGGGAACGAGCGCTACGAGCGCTACGAGCGCATTATAAATCGGGTCATAAAAAACGGCGTGAAAAAAAGTCGATATCACGGGAGTATTGTACGCTATTTGTCGCCCGCGTGCCGCCGAGTGGAGGTTCTAGAAATAAGTACTTCCAGTTCCTCCTGCATGGTTTTATGATCCATCCTTTCTACCGTTTGTTTAGGGAAGAGTATGAGCGCTGGAGGAATGTCCCTCCTTGAGCGCAAAATGCCCCGAAGTGCTTCAAGTACCCGCCGCTTGATACGATGCCGTACGACCGAAAGCCGGGCAATTTTTTTCGAAACGACGACGGCATACCCCTCCGCCTCCTTCGGGAGGATGGCAGAAAAGTGCGCGGAGGAGATACGCCGGCCGGTCGACAGGGCGGCCGGGAAAGCCGAACGAGGAAGCCGTTTTCGGCGTGGAAACACAAAGATTAGGCGGACAATCGAGAGCGTCCGATACGTCGCCGACCCCGCATAATCTTGCGTCCGGCAGATGTTGATCTGCGCGAACGGAAGCCATGGGCTCGCGCCCGCTTCCTTTTTTTCGGCTGATACGTGCGTTTTGACATAAAAATTGTGAAATTACGTTATGCACATGATATTAACAGTTTCCCCAGGAAAAACCATTGGTGCTTTACCTTCTCGATAAGAGTATACTCCAGGCACTATGGATAAAGGGAATCCTCGAGAGCTCTGGGAATACATTCTCACACAGGTGGAACTCTCGATATCGCCGGCAAATTTCAATACATGGTTCCGCAACAGTTTTATCGTGAAGGTGGAGGATGGTGTCATCTTCATCGGTGTGCCGAGTCAGTTCTTCAAGGACTGGTACCTCAAGAAGTTCCACACACTCCTTCTCAAAATAGTCCGTGATGTGTCCTATGAGTTCCGTAATATCGAGTATCTCATCGTAAAGGACGAACGGCGTAAGGCATTAAAGGAGGTAAGGAACGTGCGGGGAGCACTTGAACTTCCCCTTGATGAATTCTATATCAATAAAAGTGATAATTTGAACCCACGATATACATTCGACACGTTTGTTATCGGCTCTTTCAATAATCTCGCGTATGCGGCCGCACAAGCAGCACTCGAGCGCCCTGGTATAACATACAATCCTCTTTTTATTTACGGAGATACCGGGCGCGGGAAAACCCATCTCATCCAGGCGATCGGCAATCAATACAAAAAACAATACCCTGGTCGTAAGGTGTATTACCTCACCTCCGAAAAGTTCGTTATTGATTACACCGATGCCGTTCAGGCGGGAACTGCGAATCGGTTCAAAGATAAATACCGTCATTATGACCTTCTCATCATGGATGACGTCCAATTTCTTTCGAAGAAGGAGCGGAGTGAAGAGGAATTATTCCATCTGTTCAATGCTCTTCATGACACAAATAAACAGATCATTTTTTCCTCCGATCGGGCCCCGGTAGCCATCCCCGATATCGCCGAGCGTTTAAAAGGCCGTTTGGCAAGTGGTATGTCGGTTGATATTGGGGAACCGGATCCTGAATCGCGCATGGCAATTGCCAGGAAGAAAGCTGCTTCCCATGGCGTCATACTTTCTGATGAGGTCGTCGAGTATGTCGCTTCCACTATGAGCGGCTCTATACGCGAATTGGAGGGTATGGTGAATAGTATTGTGTGCCATGCGCAGGTGAAAGGAGTCGCTCCAGATATCGTCGAAGTCCGTCAATCCCTTCGTTCATTCACACGGCCCCAGAAAAATATCTCGGTTAAGAATGTTGTAGATAAGGTGGCGGCATTTTACGGTATTGACGAAGAAAGTATTTATGAAAAAACACGCAGAAGAGAAGTGGTGCGTCCGAGACAGGTCATTATGTATATTTTGCGGGAGGATTTTAGCATTTCGTATCCGACCATAGGAACAAAACTTGGTGGGCGCGATCACACAACAGTTATCCACTCCTGTGAGAAGATAAAACGGGAAGTGATTGTGGATAACGACCTGGCAAAAGAAATACAAAATATTCGTACCCTACTTGTATGAGTTATTTTTCATCATTACCAACAGATTGCGCACTCAGTAAAAGGAATGTTGCACAAATAAAATCTGATTTTTTTACCATATCCCCAATACCAACACCCTTAATAAGAATTGTATGAATATTTCAATAGAAAAAAAAGAATTCTCTGACGCTGTGTATAAAGTGTCTAGGTTTGCCGAAAGGAAGAATACGACACTTCCTGTTTTATCTTCAATACTGATTATTGCCGGACATGATGGTATAAAAATGCGCGCGACAAATCTCGAAATAGGTATCGATCTAAAATTAGAAGGAAAATATATAAGCGATGGGGTCGTTGCGATCCCTGCAGCTGTTCTACAACAAATAGCAGGAACGCTCACCCAGGAAGGAAATATCACTATCGAGCATACTGGCGACACTGTCTCACTTATGAGCGGTACGGGCAAAAGTTTGATAAAAACGGTCCCTTATGATGATTTTCCAACCATTCCATTCCCAGAAAATCCAAAAAATAGAGTGGTGCTTCCTGGTGTTCTCTTAAAAAACCTTTTTACCTCCATTGCGCCATGTGCGTCCTCCTCTATGGTTCGCCCCGAATTATCAAGCATTTATATGTCTATAGAAGGGGGGGTGCTAACAGCCGTTGCCACCGATTCATTCCGCCTTGCAGAGAAAAAAATTCCCCTTTCCAATAAGGGAACGCAAGGTAAATTCCTTATTCCCGCAAAGAACGCTCTCGAAATAGCGCAAGCGCTGCCAGACGACGATATAATCATGTCATTCGACGAGCATCAATGCGCTTTTGTTGCTTCTCAAGGAATGTTCGTCTCCCGTCTCACAAATGCGGTCTATCCCGATTACCGGCAAATCATACCAAAAGAATCGATCGTAGAGGCAGTCGTGCTTAGAAAGGATTTCGAAACGGCTCTTAAAAGAACGACAATATTCTCCGATGCGTTCCAGAAAGTAAAAATCAGTTTCAACCCAAAAAAGAACAACTTCTCCTTTTTTGCGAAAAACTTCGATATCGGCGAATCCTCGGAAACCTTGAGCGCGAATATCTCAGGAAGCCCTCTAGACCTTTCCTTCAATCATCGATACCTCTTGGCAGCGCTCTCGCTCACAACAACCGAAAGCATTTCATTACTTGCCGCAGGAATAGGTCGACCGCTTATCATAAAAGGGGTCGGGGATACCTCACTCCTTTATCTTGTTTCTCCAATGAATCAATAACCGTTATTACAGAGAAGATTGCTCCGACGAGGAGAAGGAGGAAGAAAGAGGGACGAAAAGGGGTGGATTGGTGAAAAGTTCGGGGTGCAGGTAATACCATGCTGAAATCCCGTACTCCCAGTACTCAAACTGGGGATCTCGCGCCGGGTTAGAAGGAGGCGGTCCTTGGGGATTATTTTTATCCGTCCAGTACAGCAAACTATGAGGGAAAATAATTCCATTCGCATCAGGGATTTGCCAATTTCCTCGGAGCATAGGCGGTACAGATACAGGAATGGGGCTCGCTTCGCCGAAATAGGATCTCGGATATTTTGAAAGAGCATACGCCATTGCCTCATGCCACATTGGTGCCGCGATAAACCCAGCTACGGATTTCACCATCGGCGTATTGTCGTTATTTCCCACCCAGACGCCGAGCGCGACCGACGGTGTATAGCCGATGACCCACGCATCGCGCGTATCGTCCGTCGTACCCGTCTTCACCGCGACATCATAGCCCGGGAAAGACAATGGTGAATCGAGTGGATATTCCGGTAGACGCGCCTGTGCATCAGAGAGCATCGCAGACATATCTCGAGCAATATGTTCGGGCACGACCCTCGAGAGATGTGCATCATATTTTTCAAGCACATTTCCTTGCGCGTCATCGACTTGAAGAATGCCGGTCGGAGAGGCAAGTACGCCGTCATTGGCGAAGACACCGAAGGCCCCCGTCAGATCCAAGAGGCGGACTTCGCCGCCGCCGAGCACGAGCGTGAGACCGTATTGGTTTGGATTGCCGAGTGTGGTGAGACCGAATGACTTCGCGAGATTTATGGCGTTTTGTATGCCGACCAAGTAAAGGACTTTAATAGCGGGAATATTAATGGATTGGGCGAGGGCGGTTTCAAATGTCATAGGGCCCCGGAACTTATTATCGTAATCAAGGGGTGCATAACAGGGAGAAGTTCTATTGTTCACGTCCGATGGGCGGCATGCAGTGGAGAACTGTGTCGGCACGTCAAACACGACCGTGTTGCGCGTGTAGCCATTCATAAGCGCCAATGAATAAATGAATGGTTTCATCGTGGAGCCCGGCTGACGCGAGGCGAGTGCCGCATTATATTGACCGTCTATAGCCGTATCGAAAAAATCCCGCGAACCGACCATCGCGAGGATCTGGCCGGTCGCCGGGTCGAGGGCGACGAGGGAAGCGTTCGACGCCCTAAACTTCTTTTCGTTCTGGAGGGCGTACTGATTTACGATCGATTCAGCTTTTGTCTCAAGATCGGCGTCAAGCGTCGTCGTCACCTTCAGCCCAGAAATAAGCATGTTCTTGCCATATTTTTCTTCCAACTGATTCAGGATATAGAACACGAAATGGGGGGCGATGATGGAATTCTGCCCTGCGGGAGCAAAGGAAATCTTCTCGTTTCTCGCCTGCTCGTATTCGATGTCCTGTATGAAACCCAATGTGTACATCCTCTTAAGGACGAGGTCCTTGCGGGCGGACAACTCTTTCTGATGCGTTCCATAAGGGGAATAATACGTAGGCGCCTGGATCATGGCTGCGAGGTAAGAGGCCTCGGCAGAGGTGATGTCCTTCGCGGTTTTCCCAAAATAGGCCTCGGCCGCCGCCTCCACGCCGTAGAGCGTGCCGCCGTAAGGAATGTTGTTGAGGTACGCTTCGAGGATCTGATCCTTGGAATAAACCTGCTCTAGCTTGATGGCAAGCACCCATTCATGCAGTTTGCGGACGATACTTTTCCTGCTGGTAAGAAGAGTGTTTTTCACGACCTGTTGGGTGATGGTCGATCCTCCTTGGGAGAGTGATCCGCCGAGTGCATCGGCTATCATCGCACGAATAATGGAAGTGAATCGGATTCCCCCATGTTCATAGAAACTGGAATCTTCGATCGCGATCGTGGCGTTTATGATATTCGGCGATATATTGTACAAAGGAACGATTTCGCGTTTCGCGTCCCGATTGTAGTCATATAAAAGGATCTGTCCGGTGCGGTCGTAGATTTTCGTAGACTGATCCAACTGTCGGGCTGCAAACGAGCTGATATCGAGCACGGGAGTGGCGGCGACCAGCACAAACAATATCCCGAGTACAAGGAATCCGAACCCGAAAAAAGCGAGAACGGACGCATGGAATGCATGTCGCCATGAGGCGCGCCGGCGAACGGTCATGATTCGTATGATACCACTAGTGACGTAATGCCGATGGCGATTGCATCGAGCTCATCATCAGTGCGCTTTTTCCCCGGGAGTTTTAGGAGTAGCGGAAGCATGCGCGCGACCGCCGTTTTGTCGGCGCCGCCGTGGCCGGTCACCGCATTCTTCACCTGCTGAGGCGAATATTCTTTCACTGGAATGGACAAAGCGCCGGCGGCCGCAAGGATTGCTCCGCGCGCTTCGGCGACCCCAATGGCTGTTTTCTTATTGACACTGAAAAAGAGCGTCTCGATGGAGAGGGCGTCGGGGGAATATTTCATGATCGCGTCCGTAACTGCACGCGACACATGCGCAAGCCGGCTGGCCGGCGCTCCTTTCTCGGGAGTCACACAATCGCTCCAGAGCAACTCCGGCTTTGAGGCAGTCCCTTCGAGGACCGCCATGCCGAGACGGTCATAGCCCGGATCAATTGCCAGTATCCGCATAGCCGTTCGCGTTCGTGAACACCCGTTGCACGTCGTCGTGCTCGTCCAATGCTTCTAAAATTGTGGAAAGGAGCTCTTCATCGGCACCAGCGACCTCGACGCCGGGTTCATTCGGCACATATCCGTCGGCGTTCTTGGTGAACGCCCAGCTCGCGGCGCCTAAAGACGCAAGTTCGACACCATGGAGGGAAAGCAGATGCTTTATTTCCTGCGTCGTACGGTTTTTATTATCGGTTAACGCGGTAATGATGATGGCAACGCCGCCGGGACCGTATGCTTCGTATACGACGGTTTCGAGATCCCCCGAATCTTTGGACATCCCCTTCTTGATGGCGCGCTCGATGTTGTCTTTGGGCATATTCGCGGCCTTCGCACGCGAGACGGCGGCCGCAAGGCCGGGTGCCGAGAGGACACCATTGGACTTTTTCGATTCAAGAGCGATAAGACGCGCGAACCGAGAGAAAGTGCGGCTCCGTGCCGCGTCAGATACCGACTTTTGCCGCTTAATCTGGGACCATTTACTGTGACCTGACATCCTCCAATGATAGCAATTTGATCGCGAGCGGCAAAATGAGCGGCGCTCCGGACCGCTGAGCCAAGTTCCACCACCCACTTTTCGGCCCACCCCGCTTTTACAGGTTGCGTTATAAAAGAACGTCGCCGGTCAAGTATGAGCGGCCTTTCGGGGTGAGAATGCGCCCGCGACTCGAGCGTTCCAGAAAGCCAAGGCGCAGCAAATACGGTTCATACACATATTCGACGGTATCCACGTCCTCGTGGAGCGCGGCCGCAAGAGCGCTGACGCCGGCCGGGCCGCCCCGGAAACTTTTAAGGAGGACGTCCAAGTAACGTCTGTCGTCTTTGGTGAGCCCGAGCGCGTCAATGCCAAACAATTCGCACGCCTCGTCGCAGAGAGCGATGGAAAGGGCGCGCTCGTGCACTTCGGAGAAGTCGCGAACACGTTTCAGGAGCGCGTTCGCGACTCGTGGTGTCGCGCGACTCCGCGCCGCGATGCTCTCAATGACCTCTTTCGGTGCCTTGAGGTTCAAAAGGCGAGCCGAGCGTCGGACGATGTCCCATAGGTCCTCGTTGCTATAGAAATCGAGCTGGTAAACGCCCCCGCCGAAGCGTGAGCGCAACGGCCCGGACAGTTCCGCGACGCGCGTCGTCGCGCCAACGAGCGTGAAGGGAGGGAGGGAGAGTTCAACCGTGCGCGCCGAGGGCCCTTTGCCGAGCACAAGATCGAGATGTCCCGATTCGAGTGCGGGGTAGAGCAATTCCTCTATCTTGCGCGAGAGACGGTGGATTTCGTCTATGAACAAGACCGTATTCGGCTCAAGATTGGTGAGAATGGCGGCCAGATCGCCCGCCCGCTCGATGGCGACGCCGGAAGTGCTTTTCATGGGCGATTCAAGCGCCGCGGCGACAAGATGGGCAAGCGTCGTCTTTCCGACGCCCGGCGGGCCGTAGAAGAGAATATGTTCCGGCATTCCCCCGCGTTTTTTGGCGGCGTCAATGGCGATTCGGATATTCGCTTTCACTTGTTTTTGTCCGACATATTCGTCCCATCGTGAGGGGCGTAGGGCCGCGTCAAGCGAAGCGGGCAGAGAGGGCAGGCCGGAACGGGGACTTGACATAAAAATTATATGATGCTAGCATTCTATCACAGTTTATTGATCCTGTTCATACTCCTCTAGGCAAGGCTTGACGGCTTCGGGCGTTTCCCCAAGGATTTTCTGGTCCGCGACTTCGGTCGTGGCGCTGGGAATCTCCTCAGGTGTCTCGTCTACCCCCGTGAGATAAGGACGTTTGCTGCGAGATAAATCTTGAATGTACGACTCAATTCATGAGACCGTGCCATTTCAAACTTCTTTATCTCACGGGGTTTTGCCTTGAGGATTATGTACGGGAAGAGAGGCAAAAACGCGAGCACAGGCTCGCGTTTTTCCATAAAAACTGCTAGCGAGGAATTTCGACGGTCGCGATGACTTCGTCGAGCGAGGTGAGGCCCGAAAGCGCCTTCAGTATGCCGTCCTGCGCCATGGTGAGGTAGCCCTGCTTTGCGGCCAGTTTCGAGATCTCGTTCTCTGGCGGATTGTCGCGCAGAAAACTCGCGAGCTCGTCATCCATGAATATCGCTTCGTACAAACCGACACGTCCCTTGTAGCCGGTCTCATCCTCGTCCTGCGGCGCCGGTTCCCACACCGTTTCTATTTTTTTCGGGATGAGGCTCTTGTCGGCGAGCGGCTCGAGCACGTTCGCTATCATTTTTTTCTCATCATCGGTAAGAGAGCGCTCTTTTTTCGTGTCTTTGTGCAAACGGCGCACGAGGCGCTGGGCCATCGAGACGGTCACCGCCGAGCCGAACGACTTTGGGTCGGCACCGAGGTCCGCGAGCCGGGGGAAGGTGCCGGCGGCATTGTTCGTGTGCAGGGTCGAGAAGACGAAGTGGCCTGTGAGCGCCGCCTGGATGGCGATATTCGCCGTCTCTCCGTCGCGTATCTCGCCCACCATGATGATATCCGGGTCCTGCCGCACAATAGAGCGGAGTCCCTCGGCGAAGGTATATTTTTTGCCCTCCACCTGCGTCTGCACGATGCCTTCGAGGTGATATTCGACCGGATCCTCGATCGTGATTATCTTTATTTCCGGCGTCTGCATCTCGCGCAGGAACGAGTACAAGGTCGTGGTCTTGCCGCTCCCGGTCGGTCCGGTCGTCAGCAGCATTCCATTCGGGCGCCGTATCTCTTTCTCGAGCCGCTCGAGGAGTTTCGGATGGATGCCAAGCTCGGTATAGGAGACCTTGGTCGTTTCGGGGTCGAGGAGGCGGAGCACGACGGACTCGCCGAAGTTGCCGGGGATGAAGGAGGCGCGCACTTCGATCTGGCTCCCGCCCTTGGCGATGCTGAAGCGTCCATCTTGCGCGCGGTTCGTGACGTTCAACTTCACTCCCGACAGGAGTTTGATGCGGGAATTCAGCTGATGGTAGGTTTTCGGGTCGAAGAAGTACGTGTCGGAGAGCACGCCGTCAATGCGGAGTCGCAACAGCGTCCGCTCGTCTCCCGGTTCGATGTGAATATCGGAGGCGCGGAGCCCGAACGCTCCGGCGAAGAGGGCTTCAAGAATGTGCGAGATACGGTCAAGCGAATGCTCCTTGCTCGCTTCGTCGAGCGCGTGCGTAAGGCCGAGACGCGTTGTCGTCGCGCCCATAAGTTTTGCCAGATTTTCGGGAGGTATGGAAAACGTACCCGCTTTCGACTCCACGGCAAACGAGAGGTCGGCGTACCGCGCCAGGAGTCGGTCGAGGCTTTTCTTCGATACGAGGAATTCCTTTACCTTGAACTCGCGCGCGGAAAGGTCCTCTTTCAGCTTCGTGAAAGCAGGATTGTTCGGATTATGCACGGCGAGCGAAAGCGTCTTTGCCGTCTTGGCGAACGCCGCCGCCTCCGCTTCCCGCGCCTGCGCCTCCGGAACGATGCGCAGTGCATCGTTGTCTACCTGTTTCAAAGAGAGGTCCGCGTACGACATGCCGTATTTCTCGGAGAGAATGCGGGCCACGTCCTCCTCTTCGCGCTCCCGCACCTGGGCGAGTTTCGCATCCTCGCTCTTCGTATCAAAAGGGGAATCCATCGGCCCATGATACCACCGGCAGAGGCGCTCTGGAGCAGGGGCTTGACAAATAGGCATATATGGTAGTATACTCACTTTACTCCGCTTGCTGTTTGGCGGCATACATTCGGCCCACAGGAGGCATCATGAAAACAGGATTCGTCGCTCTTTTCATCGCAGTTCTGGTCGGTGTTTCCGTCAGTAGCCCCGTGCTCGCTCACGGCAGGCACCATGGCGGTGCGCGGGTCAGCATCTGGTACGGTCCGATGTGGTACGGACCGGCGTACTATCCGGTGTATGCATACCCGCCGGTCGCGTACCCGCAGTATTACGCACCGGTGATAGTACCGGCCGCACCCACGACGTATGTGGAACAGCCGGCACCGCCGGCGAACTACTGGAACTTCTGCCGGGCCACGAATACCTACTATCCCTATGTGAGGGAATGTCCGGGCGGTTGGGAACGCGTCCCGACGCAGCCCCCTTCTCGCTAGGAGCAGTAGCCAAAGCAAACAAGCGCGCCTGTCTCGATGACAGGCGCGCTTTCATTTTCAGCGGTACAATTGTCCTAATGGAAAAGGTAGTTCATACGCTCGCGGAGTTTGATGCGGAAGCGGCGCGTTTCGCCGCTTCTCTTATTCCGGGCGAGGGCGCAACTTTTATCACGCTGTCAGGCGAACTTGGGGCGGGGAAGACGGCGTTTGCCAAAGCGGTTGCTCTGTCTCTCGGCGTCAAGGACGTCGTCACAAGCCCCACGTTCGTGCTTGAGAAGGTATATCAACTCCCCGAAGGAAAGCCGTTCCAGCGCCTCATTCATATTGATGCCTATCGCCTCGAGAAGGGCGCCGACCTCGCTCCCCTCAATTTCGATGAACTGATGCGCGATCGCGGCAATCTTGTTTTCCTTGAATGGCCGGAGAAAGTCGCGGACGCTCTTCCGAAAGCCGCCGCCCGCATCATGCTGACGACGCGACCCGACGGGTCGCGTATACTATCGTATGGCTAAAAAAGATCCAACAAAAAAACGCATCGTCCTGCTTGATACGCACGCTATCATTCATCGCGCGTACCACGCTCTTCCGGAGTTCACCGGCCCCACCGGCGCGCCCACCGGCGCCCTCTACGGCCTGGTCGCCATGCTCCTCAAGATCATCGCCGACTTGAAGCCGGATTATATCGCCGCCTGCTACGATCTTCCCGGACCGACCATTCGCCACGAGGCCTACGAGGCCTACAAAGGAACCCGGACAAAGATCGAGGATGCCCTGACGCTCCAGCTCTCCGAATCGCGCAAGGTGTTCGAGGCCTTTTCCATTCCGCTCTATGAACGGGAGGGATTCGAGGCCGACGACCTTCTTGGCACCATCGCGCACGAGATGCGCGGAGAGAAAAAAGTGGACGTCATCATCGCTTCGGGCGATATGGACACTCTCCAGCTTGTGGACGATGAGCGCGTGCGTGTCTATACCCTGCGCAAAGGCATCACCGACACCGTTCTGTACGACGAAAAAGCGGTTGTCGCACGTTTCGGTTTTCCCCCCGAGCTCATTCCCGACTGGAAGGGGCTACGCGGCGACCCCTCCGACAATATCAAGGGCGTCCCGGGCATCGGCGAGAAAACGGCGACCGAACTTATCATCAGCTTCGGCTCGATGGAGAAGATATATGCGGCCCTCAAGAAGGGGGACGCGGCATTTTTGAAAAAAGGTATTAAGCCGCGCATCATCTCCCTCTTGCGGGAACATGAAGAAGACGCCCGATTCTCGAAGTCCATCGCGACCATACGTCTGGACGCGCCTATCGCCTTTACGCTTCCAGAAAAGCCATGGCGCGAGAATATCAATACGCAAAAAATGTTCGCGATGTGCGAGGAATTCGGGTTCAGGACGCTCAAGGCCCGGATAAAGACAATGTTTTCTTCTTCAAGTGAAGACATGGACGCGCCAGCCATGTCCGAGAGCGCTCCGGAATCCGTGGATGCCGAGCGCCTCAACGAGGCACAGGTGATGTTGTGGCTCATCTCATCCGATTTCACGAATCCGTCGGTTGATGACATTCTCGCGTTTGCGAAAGAAAGGACGTTCGGCGCCGCGTACGATGTGCTTCAAAAAAAGCTCGCCGCATCGGGAAGGGTGAAAGAGGTGTACGAGAAAATAGAAAAGCCGCTCATTCCCGTCGTGGGCCGGATGGGAGAGCGCGGCGTGCTCATGGACCCGGATGTCCTTTCCAAACTGAAGACGGCGTACCGGGCCGACCTCGAAAAGATAGAAAAACGCATTTATACGGCAGCCGGACGGGAATTCAACGTAAGTTCCCCCAAACAGCTCGGCGAAGTGCTTTTCGACGAGCTCAAGATCGTCCCCGAGCGGCAGAAAAAAACAGCCGGAGGCCAGCGCTCCACGCGGGAAAGCGAGCTTGAGAAGATCCGCGATGCGCATCCGGTCGTCGCCGATATCCTCGAATACCGCGAGCTGAAGAAACTACTCTCCACCTACGTGGAAAATCTTCCGCCGCTCCTTGATGCGGAACACCGCCTGCACGCCGAATTCCTCCAGACCGGCACGACGACCGGCCGCATGGCTTCGCAGAACCCGAACCTGCAGAATATTCCGCTTCACAGCGAGCGCGGACGAGCGATACGACATGCGTTCGTCGCTTCGCGCGGGTTCGCGCTCGTCGCACTCGATTATTCCCAGATAGAATTGCGGCTCGCGGCCATCCTTTCGGGCGACGAAAAATTGTGCGCCATTTTCAAAAGCGGCCGCGACGTGCACCAGGAGGTCGCCTCGCGCGTGTTCCACGTTGAGGCCGACAAGGTCGACCCGGAAATGCGCCGCCGGGCAAAAGTCATCAACTTCGGCATCCTCTACGGCATGGGCGTCAACGCGCTCCGCTCACAGCTCGGCTCGACGACGGCCGAGGCGCACCGATATCTGGAGGATTATTTCAGCACCTTTAAAACACTTTCGGACTACCTGGAAAAGACAAAAGGATTCGCCCGCAAGCACGGCTACACGGAAACGCTCTTCGGCCGCCGCCGCCAGTTCCCGGAAATGAAGTCTTCTCTGCCGTACGTGCGGGCGCAGGCCGAACGCATGGCTATCAATGCGCCCTTGCAGGGAACGCAGGCCGACATCATCAAGCTCGCGATGGTGCGCGCGGACGACATGCTCGCAAAAGAGAATGCGCGCGAGGATGCTTACCTTCTGCTTCAAGTGCACGATGAACTCGTGTATGAAATACGAACGGAACGCGCTGGTACGTTAGGCTCGAAGATAAAAAAGATCATGGAAGCCGTTCTCGCGGGCAAGGAGACGCACGGCGTACCCGTCATCGCGATGATGAAGCAGGGCCTCGATTGGGGTACCATGAAACCGTTGTGATATATCTTTTCCACGGCTCGGATGTCGATAAGACGCGCACGAAAGCGTTCGAGTGGGTCACGAAAGCACGCGCGAAAGAGCCGAATCTCGCGTACGTCCGGCTTGCGCGCGAAGAACTCTCTCCCGCCGCGCTCGAGGAGGCCGCGTTGTCGGGAGGCCTTTTCGTAAAGCGGCTTTTGGTGCTGATCGACGACCCTTTCCCGCGCGCCCGCGCGGACGCCGGGGAGGAAAGCGAAGACAGCGCGGATGATGCCGACGATTTGCTTGAAGAACGTTTGGATATGCTCGCCGCTTCCGACAACGCCATCGTCCTTCTTGCACCCAAGCTTCCGGTGGCGAAAGCGAAGAAAATAGCGGCGAAAGCGAAGGTCGAATATACATACGACCTGCCTGCGCAGGCAGGCAAGCCAGAACGCGGCTTCAATAGCGGCTTGGTCAACGCGCTCGCCGCGAGAAGTCGCGAGAAGCTCTGGCTCGAGGTCGTCCGTGCGCTCCGCGCCGGCGACGCACCCGAGATGCTTCACGGCCTACTGCATTGGAAGGCGCGCGACCTGATGGAAAAGGGCGGTCGTGCATGGACGCCTGGCGAGACGCGCGCCCTTTCCCTCGCTCTCATCGAACTGCTCCAGAACTCGCGCCGCAAGGGCCTGGACCTCTCCGCATCTCTCGAGCGTTTCGCGCTGTCTATCTGACGTATGAAGATATTCGTTTGCACGAGCCGATATCTCTACCATACAGCGGAACCGATCATTGAGGAATTAGAGCGCTGCGGGCACGAAATCACAGTGCCGAATAACTACGACGACGCCGGAAGGGAAAACCGCATTAAAGCCGAGCAAGCGAACGACTACCCGGCATGGAAAGCGGAAATGTTCCGCAAACAGTCGGCGAAAGTAGCAGCGAACGATGCAATTTTGGTGCTCAATTTCGAGAAAGAGGGGAAACCAAATTACATCGGCGGCGCGACATTCCTCGAAATATTCAAAGCGTGGGAACTTGGCAAGAAAATCTATTTTTATAATCCTATCCCGGACGGAATTTTGCGCGACGAACTCCTTGGCATGAATCCCGTCATCTTGAACGGAAACTTAAAGGCAGTAGGGTAAAAGAAAAAGCCCGGAAGGGCAAAATTACGAGGGCGCTGCAACTTGCAGCAGATGTTCTTTAGCTTGGCGTAGCTGCGCTTCCATAACGAGGATCGCGTCGCCAACAATACTACGCGGGTCATAGATCCCGTTCACGACCGCCCGACGGAGTTTTACCACCTCCGCATTAATGCGCTCTACGTTGTTGAGTGCCAGACGAACATGAGTCTGCTGATCGTTCATTGTCCTTTCTCCCGAAAAGTGCTTCGGGAACACAGTATGCCCGGCGGAGCCGGGTGTCAAAGCGGTTTCCGTTTTTGTTCTCGCGAACGGACCTGTCCTTCGTCCATGCCGAAGTGGTGGGCGAACTCGTGCCAGACGGTCTCGGCGACGACGTCGCGCACGTCCATGCCGTCCTCAAGCGCCGCCGCTTCGATGGGTTTTTGGTAGAGCGTGATGACGTCCGGCAGGACCATACCGTCGGTTTCGCTTTTAGCCGTGAGCGGAACGCCCTGGTAGAGACCGAGCAAGGTCTCATCAGGCCCCAATTTTTCCTGCGCACACACTTCAGCAGACGGCTCGTCCTCGACCAAGAGCGCGACATTCCTTATTTTTTCGCGCACCCATGTGGGAAGGCGCATGACACCCTCGCGCACGAACTCGTGGAATTCGGTCCGCTTCATACGGTGCGCCCAGATGGATTCGAACCATCGACCAACGGCTTAAAAGGCCGCTGCTCTACCAACTGAGCTATGGGCGCAACACTCTCGTAATTTACTCTTTTTATACCTTTTTTCCTAGTAGTTGAACGAAGCGACTGTTTTGCCTCTGTCGTCGAGGAGTTTTACGACCTCATGTTTCGCCCTCCACATGTGTTCCTCGCGGCCGAGATAAATACGCCAGGTATCACCGTTGAAATCGGAATCGGCCCTGTGTGCAGTGACGCAACCGTTGTAATTCAGGCGCGTCTCTATGAAGCTCTGACATGTATTTGATAGTTCGGCGGACGAAGACGGTATGGCCACCTGGCAGCGCAAAAGGGTATTCCCATAATCAATGCAGGAGGGGTCGTGGATATACGGAGTCCCATAGAAGGAAGAAAGTTCAGCCGAAGCGGATGGGCAGTTGAGGGGAAGCGATGGCGAGAATTTCTGGAAACTGCCGAAATAGCCGATGCATTTATTCTCACGGAAGGAGGCACCGACGGGTGACTCGCCCGAAATAATGATGGCCCGCTCACCCGGCTCGAGCACGATATCGTCTTGTGCATTGACTACACCTGACGTGGGAACCCTGGTCCCCTTGGGGATAATTTCCGCGTTGCCGGTCGCCCCGCTCTCAAGTATCCAGCCGGTGAGTTTGATAGAAGCGCTCGCGTTCTGTGCGACGGAGATCTCGACGTATTCAGTGCCCGGATCCGATGAGCTGGCGTTCGATACATAGCTGTTCATCGAAACAATGTTGCTGTATGGAGAAGGAAGGGAGAATGCGACACCGGGAACCCTACCGACAGGGGGAGTGGCCCCGCTCGGGGCGCCGTAGGAGGACTCGCCGCTCGAGGAGCCGGGCAGGACGACATTTGAGCCGCCGGTGCCGAAAGATGCCCGTGGGAGCTGGAGATACGTTCCGCCGCCGAGAACATCTGGTTGCGCGAGCGTCGGACCGGTAAACGCGAGGGGGTGCAAAGGACCTCCCGTGGCAACCCAGATGAGGAATATGAAGACGAACACTCCTATGAAAAACCACGCGTCATGTTCCATAAGGCAATAGTATCAAGAGTGTCGGCGTTCCGCGAGAAGGCGCTTCAGCTCTTCGCGGACAACCTCGGCATCATTCCAGGGAAGTTTCGCACCATGCGCCCCCATGATGAACGGATCGGTACCTTTGCCCGAGATGAGGACCGCGTCGCCCTTGCGCGCGGCGCGGAGCGCCGCGCGAATGGCGGCGCGGCGGTCCATGATGATCTTAGGCGCCCGCTTCATGCCGCGCGCCATCGCGTCTATGATCGCGCGCGGATCCTCATCATACGGATCTTCATTCGTAAGAATGATCTTCTTGCATGATTCATCCGCGATACGTCCCATCTCCGGCCGCTTCCACGCATCGCGACCGCCGCCGGTGTTGCCGAGAACGCAAATTTTCCGACGCTCCGGGAATGCGCCATAGAGCGCCCGGAGCGAATCGGGCGTGTGGGCATAGTCAACGATGACCAGGAAATCCTGTCCGGCATCAATATGTTCCATGCGGCCATGCACTACCTCAAGCGAAGCGAGCGCGATAGCGATGGTCGCAAGCGGGATACCGAGCGCCTCGGAAAGTTTCAGCGCCCCGAGCGCGTTCATCGCATTGAACGCTCCCGGCAGTGGAAGCGCAAATTGCATACCTTTGTATTCAAAATGAACGCTTCGTTCGTCCTCGGATATCTTCAGTTTGCGCGAGGTGAATCCCATCGCTCTGGTCACCGGTACAGAAAGAAGAAAGCGGCTTTCGGGAATATCCGAATTCGCTACGAGTATCCGCGGATTTTTCGGGGAATGGACAAGGGCGCTCACGACCGCGCGCTTCGCCTCGATGTATTTCTCGAACGAACCATGGCTTTCGATATGTTCCCGTTGGATGTTCGTAACGATAAGGCCGTCCAGGTACAGGAACCAGTGGCGGTATTGCATGACGCTCTCGGAGGTTATTTCAATGACGAGATGTGTGCAGCCAGCGTCAAGTGCTTTGCGCATGAACGCCTGGGCAAAACCACGTCCCTGCAGGGTCATTTTGTAACGATTCGGTTCAGAATCATCCTCGATCGCGAATCGGATCGTGGAAATGAGCGCGGTTTTATAACCTGCCGCTCGCAGGACCGAAAAGACCATCTCGGCCGTCGTGGATTTGCCTTTTGTTCCCGTGATGCCGACGACGACGAGTTTCCGGCCCGGGAAACCGTAGGAGAGCGCCATCAGAAAAGAGAGCAACGCGTGATAGAGGGGGAGGAACGGCCGTACGACCTGTTCCGGCAGGATGTTCTTCAGTGTGCGGACGGCCTTGTTGACGAACTCGCACATACGGTCAGCCGCCCGCGGAGAGTGCGGCCTTCAAGCGGGCTTCCTTGCCGACCGCACTATCGGGAATTGCCCGGAGCGCATGTCGTGCTTCGCGTTCGGTGTAGCCGAGCGCGACCAGCGTATCGAACACTTCGCCATCCTCTCGTGAATGTGAATGCGGCCCTATCTTGTCGGCAAGCTCGACCAACATCTTCTCGGCGCTCTTTTTCCCAAGCCCGACGATCTTAGTGAGATACGCAAGGTCGCGCGCCCCGATAGCGCCTTCAAGCGACTCGCGCGGCGCTTTGCGCAGTACCGAAAGGGCGGTCTTCGGCCCGATGCCGGATACCGAGAGGATCAGTTCGAAGAAATCCCGATCGGCAACATCGCTGAAGCCGTACAATTCGAGACCGTCCTGCTTCACCGCCAGATGCGTGGCGAGATTTGCCTCGGTGCCTGTGGAGAGCGTGTGCGGCGCGCTCATGCGCACCTCGATGCCGAAGCCCGCGACGTCTATAACGGCGCTCGTCAGCCCCACGTGGAGCACCTTTCCGTGTATCTGCCGTATCACGGTTTTAGTGTATCACTATTGCACTTCTGCGGCGCATACATTACATTGGCGCATATATGGCCATCACCAGTTCCGCCAGAAAAGCGATCCGCTCGTCAGGGCGGAAGTATATTTTCAACCTCCGCCGCAAGGAGGCGCTCCGTGGTGCCGAGAAGAATCTTTTGAAGGCACTCGCGGCAAAGGACGTCGCCGGAGCCGAAAAACTTCTTCCGGCAGCGTACCGGGCGATAGACAAAGCGATGAAGCGCGGTGTCATCAAAAGCAACACCGCCGCCCGCAAGAAATCCCGTCTCGCGCAAGCGATTAAAAGGGCGAAATAGTGCAGTATTCTTGAATTAGTCCGAACGCATTTCGCCGCCGCAGGCGGCAAGGAAAGCCCACGCGAAAAATCCGAAATGCGGCGGAGCCACACCAATAACAATTTCCAGTTTTTCTTTGGCGGCAAACTCCTTTACAAAATGAAACGGAAAAGAGAAATGCCCAGAAGCAAAAACTCCTGGGCACAGGGATCGCGTGGTCCCCGCATGGTTCGTACTACCGCTTCAGCATGATGAGTGAAATGCCCACCACCGTGAGTACGATGCCGACGAATTGGTAGATGTCGAACCTCGCCTGGTCAAAGTACCTCGGCAAAAGGATGCCGAGAACCGGAGCAAGCATGAAAGCGATGACGGAAGCCGAGTTCACGAACGCCATCGGGAGGCCGGGGTTTGGTGCTACGGAGATCGCTTGGACCAACAGAATGTTGGAAGCAACACCGAGCACCATTCCCATGAGGAGTACCGCGAAGTGCGGCATCGTGAGAGCGAGATCGCTCCCGTTGATGATGTTCAGACGCCACATCACGATCGGTGCCCCGATGACGATGCCGAAGAAGTACCAGATCATGGTCGCTTCGGCCCTCACCTGGTAGTTCCGTCCGAGGAACCCGATGGCTAGGAGGAAAGGAACGAGACAAAGCGTTGCAATCAGGGACTTTGCCGCCCAACTGATACCAAGCATAAACACCCCCTTGTGCCGTTTTGCACGTTTGTGATGCGTGATGAAACGAAAGAACAATACCGGATTTACTGTTTATGTGATAACATTACTAAAATAAAAAGTCAATAGTAGCAAAAAATCAGCATCTGTGCTGTTTCTTACACCAAATTCTTATGAAAAAATTTTCTTTTCCCACCGAAAACCACCAGTTCCGTTTTAAGCCCAAAAATCCATACAATTTGGTCGCCGAGCGGCGCGAAACGCGCCGCGAGGATTTGACTTTTCCTGATTGGTGCTCTCGGACGGAATCGAACCGTCATCAGCCCCTTCGGAGGGGGCTATCCTATCCGTTGAACGACGAGAGCGTGTGGTTACGATACTACAGTCCTTTGGTCACACATAATCCGCTCGCCGTCGCTCGCGGTTTTGCCGGCTGGCAAAACATCGCTGCGGCTCACAAAATATGCACGACCCGTAGCAGAACGGGTCGCACATTGTTTTGTGCCCTCGGCCAGAATCGAACTGACATTATCAGCTCCGCAAGCTGACGTCCTATCCATTGAACGACGAGGGCAGTAGTGAATGTATATCAGAACCCGAGCCACGCCGCCACCAGATCAACGAAGGTGTGCGGATGTTCGCGCTCGTCCACATGTTGGAGGAAGTAGCCATAGACGGCATCCGCGTCGACGCCATTGAGCGGGATGATGAGATGCGGCGAGAGCCAACTCTCGGTCTTGATGGAGAGCATGGGAGCGAGCTTCCCCTGCACGTCCTCAAGGACGGAGAAAGAGGTCATCCGTTCGAATGGATGCAGGTCATCTCCTATCATGATGCCGTGCTCGACGAGCCGGAAACGGTGTATGGGCGGCTGTTTTGAAGCATGGAGCGCAAGCGCCGTCGCCGCGATGATGATGAGAACGGCGAGCAGGTAATTGCCGAAGAGCACTGACGCGATGGTGCCGGCCACGGCGACGATGCCGAGCGACCAGTACCAATCGGTACTCTTCGGATCATGGTCGTATTCTCTCCCTTCCCACTCCAAAAGGGCGCTGCGAGGCATGAACGTATGATACCAAGAAAGCGCGCACCGGCGGCGTTTGTGTACAGGCGGAGGAGGTGAGATTCGAACTCACGGTGCCTTGCGGCACGCCTGTTTTCAAGACAGGTGCACTAGACCACTATGCGACTCCTCCAACGATGCTTACCGCGCCGATGATGAAACGGTCACCGGCGTCTCGTGTGCGCGCTGCCCGTCGTTTTTGGGGCGGAACCAGATGAGATACACAATCTCAAGGATGCCGAACGTATTCACGATGAGAAGCGCGATGAACCACGCTTTCTGGCTTGCCCGGGCGGCGTACCAGAGAGCGTAGCCCTTTAAGACGATGGTCCAAAGCGCCGCGACGAGTATGAACGGGATAAAAATGCTCATCAACCCCGTCGTGAATGGAGAATAGATGGGAGAGAAAGCGTGCATAGGTACGCATTATACCATACAATCCTTCTATGCGATATCTCGGCATAGATTATGGAAGTTCAAAAATAGGACTTGCCCTCTCCGATGAAGCGGGGAGTATGGGCTTTCCCCACTCCATCGTTCCGAATTCGCCGAGAATTATCGAGGACCTTTCCGCGCTCATCGCCAAGGAAAATATCGGGGCGGTGGTCATCGGGGAATCGCGCACGCTCTCGGGCGGCGAAAATCCCATCGCGAAGGGCGCCCGCGCGCTCGGCGATTCGCTCGCCGAGCGACGAGCGCCGCGGCGCGCCGCGTACCGGGGAAGGAGGCAAAATCACGCGCCCCGAAGCGTCGTGCGGATGTGGACGCGTCCGCCGCCGCACTCATTCTTACCAGCTACTTATCCCGTGCCGACCGTGGACCCCAATAGACATGCGATGCATTCGGATCGTTTCTAAGATCAGTGTTTTGCTTTTGACCCGCGCTTATTTGGTAACATCATACGCATGAGCATTTCTAACGGGGCAAGTAAACCGCGCATACCGATCGACGATTTCAGCAAGGTAGAGGTGAAAGTCGGCACGGTCCGTAGCGCCGAGCGCGTGCCCGAGACGGACAAACTCCTGCGGCTGATGGTTGATTTTAACGAAGAGACCGGTTTGCGTCAGATCATTTCCGGGATTGCCGCATATGTGCCGGAACCCCCCACGCTTGTCGGCCGACAACTCGCCTTCGTGACGAATCTCGAACCGCGCATGATACGCGGGCTCGAAAGCAACGGGATGCTTTTTGCCGTCGGCGCGAATGGATCGTTTGCATTCCTCGTTCCCGACCGGGACGTCCCACCCGGCACCAGTGCGCACTGAACGAGCGCGGGTGCCGCAGCAAGACGCGCTATACTGAACTTCGTATGTCGTCCGTTTTTCGTGAACGCCTTCGCGCCGCCTTGGCGCCACCCCGGTACCTGTCGCTTCCACTTGCCGGTATCGACCTTTCCACAAGCGGCGCGAAGGCGGTGCGTCTCGTTCAGGGACCGCACGGTCTCTCGCTCGCCGGCTACGCCGAGGAACGGCTCCCCGCGGGCGCGTTTACCGACGGCGAGATAATCGATCGCGCTGCGGTCGTTGACGTCATCTCCAAAACCGCGAAGGCAGCCGGCATATCGGCGGCGAACGTAGCATTGCCGGAATCGAAGTCATATCTGTTCGAGACGACGGCTCCCGGGACGAATAAAGCCGAATGGCGTATCGCGATAGAGCAGCATCTCGACGAACTCGTCCCTCTACCGCCGCCGGAAACCGTATTCGACGTCGTTAAGATAGGACGAGGAGAACACGGAGATGCTCTTCTCGCGGGCATCGGTTTCGCGCGCCGCATCGTTGACGACACTCTCTCCGTGTTCGACCAGGCGAACGTCAGAGTCCAGGCGCTTGAAGGGGAGATGTTCGCTTCTTCCCGCGCCCTGCTTCCGTTCGGGGACGACTCCACGGCGCTCATTATCGACGTCGGCAGGTCGACGACAAAGATGTCCATTGTGGCACGCCGCATCCCCTGTTTCGCCACCACGATCGGCATCGCTGGCCATGCGCTCACGCTCGCGGTCCAGAAGCACTTTGGGGTGACCGAAGCCGAAGCGCGCAAGATCAAGGCCGAGCGAGGCATCGTTCCCGTGCCGGGGAACGAGGACTATCTTGCGGCAATGCTTTCGACCGCCTCCGCCATCCGCGATGAGATCTCTCATCGGCTCGAGTACTGGCAGGGGAAAGCGACATCTCCGGGGAGGCGTGCGCCGGTGACGCATGCACTCCTCGTCGGAGGGAATGCTTCGGTGCGCGGATTCCCCGAATATCTCGAGGGAGCGCTCGGAATCCCCGTCGTTGCTGGCGATGTGTTCACGAATTTCGCTTCACGCGATGTCTGGATCCCGACGCTCGATTACACCGAATCGCTCGTGTATGCAACTGCGATCGGTCTTGCGCTGCGCGACGATATACAACCGTATGCATAACGAACTCACCAATCTGCTTCCTCCGGAGCGCGAGCGCGCGCTCGCACGGAATTATCTGCTACGCATCGGCGTCGTCGCGGCCGTGCTAGTGACCGTACTCACCCTTTCGGCGGGGGTACTGCTCATACCGACCTATGTGCTTCTTGAGGCGAGCGCCAATTCGAAGAAGGCGCAACTGACGAGCGTAGAATCCACCTTTTCTTCCGCGGACGAAGCTGCACTTTCGGCGCGTCTCGCCGTACTCTCAAGCAATGCGGCAAAGCTCATCGCTCTCTCGAATGCTCCTTCCATAAGCTCAATCGTGCGGGAAATGCTCGCTATACCACGCCCGGGCATCACGCTCTCCGGTTTCTCGCATGTCCCTCCTACCGATAAGGATCCGGCAACATTGGTCATTTCCGGCTCCTCGGCGACGCGTGATGCGCTGCGCAATTATCAGTTGGCTCTACAGGAGGCATCCTTCGCACGTTCTGCTGTCCTGCCGGTATCCGCATATGCGAAGGACGCCAATATACCGTTCACCATCACCGTCACGCTCTCTCCATGAAAGAATCACTTCATTTACTCGCCGGGTTCTTTCTCTGTGTCGTCGCTCTTTCGGGTTACGGGTATTGGTATACCGCCATCGCGAATAAGAGTATCGCCGTCGCCGATCTGCAGAACCGCATTACGGCGAAGACCGAAACAGCCGGCCGCATCGCCTCCGCGCGCTCGGCGCTCGCCGAGATCGCCGGTGACGAGGCCGCGGTTCAAGATTATTTCGTCCCAGAAACGGGGGTGGTCTCATTCATCAACGACCTCGAAGCGCGCGCCAGCAAGCAAAAAGCGGCTATGAAAGTTCTCTCGGTTTCCGTGGAAGGAGTGCCGACGAAGCCGACACTTGTGCTTTCACTTGCTATTGACGGGACCTTTGACGCGGTGATGCGCACTGTCGGCGCGATCGAATACGCCCCGTACGACCTCTCGGTATCAAAGCTCTCTGTTCGTTGGAACGAGAAAAATACCTGGAGCGCTACCCTCGAGATAACCGTCGGTTCGGTACCGGCGACCGCTTCGAGCACTCAACGCACGCCATGAATACGTCTGCCTCCATTCGGTCTTTTTTCAATCGCTCGCGCTCGGGAATGCTCTTTGATCCGGTGCGTGATTGGATCATACTCCTCACGCTCTCGCTTTTTGCCTTTGTGTGCATTGTCGTCTGGAATGTGTGGGCGTTCGACACGGTCGCAAGTGGCGGCACTATCGGAGCGAACGCAGTCAGCGCCCCGCCGGTTTTCAATCGCTCCTCGATAGATGTCATTCATGCCGTGTTCGAGAAGCGCGCCGGCGAAGAGGCGAAGTATGTGACGGGCGTTTACCGTTATGCCGACCCTTCGCAATAACCCCGGCATGCGTTAGGGTAAGGGCGTGGGGTTGCCCCCATAGCACAATGGATCGTGCAGCGGACTTCTAAGCCGTTGATGTTGGTTCGATTCCAGCTGGGGGCACAGCTGGTCCGCCGGCAGGCGGACGAGAAGAAGCGGACATCGCCGTGGTGGCGGAATTGGTATACGCGTACGACTCAGAATCGTATCCCGCAAGGGTTGAGAGTTCGAATCTCTCCCACGGCACAGGCAATTTTCAGCATTGGACGCTACAATGTTCTTTGGATGCGCGGTTAGCTCAGTTGGTAGAGCAATCCGTTTACACCGGAAAGGTCGGGGGTTCGAGTCCCTCACCGCGCACATATGCAGGGAACGATTCATTCTTTCGGACTCGAAAGCCGCAGGACGACGGTCCGAGGCGGGGTCGCGCGGATTCCTAGCAAGGAATCATGCGTGACCGAGTCCCTCACCGCGCACTTGAAACCGAATACGACACCGGAAGGTTCGAACAGGCATGACTGAACGTGGCGTAGCCGGCGGAGTGTCGTGCGTCGGCGTCATCATGGATGGTAATCGCCGCTGGGCGCGCGCCCATAATAAGCCGGTGTTCGAGGGGCATAACGAAGGCTACCAAAAACTCAAGGACGTCGTGCGTTGGGCGCGCGAGAGGGACATCCCGCATCTGGCCGTTTACGCATTCTCCACGGAGAATTGGCAGCGCGCCGAAAAAGAAGTCAGCTATTTGATGAAGTTATTCCGTTCCGTCCTCGAACACGAGACACAGAAGATGCTTGATGGGCATATCCGCGTACATTTTGTCGGCGACCGGTCGCGTTTCAGCGCCGATATGCGGAAAATGATGAGCAGGATGGAAAGAGCGACGGGAATGCAGCACACGATCACGCTTCACGTGCTCGTGTCATACGGCGGCCGCGCGGAACTCGTCGCGGCGGCGAATGCTCTCGCGGCAGAGGGAAGGGAAATTACCGAGGATTCTTTCGAGAGCAAGCTCTGGTCGTATCCGATGCCCGACCCGGATCTTGTCATACGCACGGGCGGCGAAACGCGCCTCTCAAACTTTCTCCCCTGGCAATCGGTCTACAGCGAACTTTTTTTCACCGATACGCTCTGGCCGGACTTTACGGAAGAAGAATTTGACTCCATTCTTGCCGAATTTGCGCAGCGCGAACGCCGCCGCGGAAAATGACAAAAAGTGGTACGGTACGAGGGTGGAACTCCCGATCCTCTATGAAGATGCGGATGTAGTCGCGGTCGCCAAACCGGCGAGGCTCATTACGCATGCCGACGGGCGCACCAGGGAGCCGTCGGTGGCCGCGTGGGTACTTGCTCACTACCCCGAACTCTCCCAAGTCGGCGAGCCGTGGACCTCGCCCCAAGGCGAGGTGGTCCCGCGCCCCGGTATCGTGCATCGGCTTGACCGCGACACGTCGGGCGTTCTCATCCTTGCAAAAACTGAAGAGGCGTACGCCTTCCTCAAACAGCAATTTCAAGACCGTTCTACGGAGAAAGTGTATCGCGCGTTTGTCTATGGACATCCGGAGGCAGAGCGGGGAACCATCGAGGCCGAGATCGTACGCCTTCGTTCGATACCGCCGCGCTGGGGGGTTGCGCGCGAGGGCGAGGGGAAGATTTCTCGAGCGGCCGTTACCGAATGGCGGACGCTTCTGCGCGGCGCCGACCCGAGGACGGCGGATACCGTGGCGTACCTGGAAGTGAAGCCGAAAACGGGCCGCACTCATCAGATACGGGTGCATCTTAAATACTTAAACCATCCCGTGATCTGCGATCCGCTCTACGCCAAAGGGCGCCCGTGCCTTTTGGGATTCTCCCGCACGGCACTCCACGCGCTCTCGCTTGCTCTGACGCTTCCTTCTGGCGAGCGCCGCCGCTTCGAAGCGCCCCTACCGGAGGATTTCACGAGGGCGCTCGCATATTTCCCCGAAGCGAAAGGATTTTCCCCAGCGTAAGACGCGTGGCCAGCACCAAACGCTTTGAATTTTGCGTTTGGTGCTGGCCATGCTAGAGTGCGCGGCACATGCAGAATGTCATGACTCCGGTCAACGCAGAAGGGCGCGCAACGCTGGGCATCCGCCCGGGCGACACCGTGCGCGTCGTGCAAAACATCGTCGAGATGAAGAAAGGTCGCGGCACCGACAAGAAAGAGAAAACCATCAAGAATGCCCGCAAGCAGACGTTTGAAGGTCTTGTTCTCTCGGTGAAACACGGAAGAGAAGCCGGTGCAACCTTTACCGTCCGCGCCACCCTCTCCGGCGTCGGTGTAGAAAAGACCTTCCCGCTGTATTCTCCCGTTATCGACTCCATCGAGATAGTAAAGCGCTCCGGCGTCCGCCGCGCCAAGCTCTATTTCATCCGCGAGAAGGCGACGAAAGCCGTCCGTCGCCAGCTCCGGAACGCGCGCATGCTGAACGTGAAAAGCGATGAAGCAATGAAGTCCGAGGAGGGAGCTTCCGAAATCGAACCGGAGACACCGACTGCAGAAGAGAAAAAAGAAGAAGTTGTAGTATAGTATTTCCACTGCGCAGGTGGCGAAATTGGTAGACGCACTACCTTGAGGTGGTAGCTCCCGCAAGGGATTGGAGGTTCGAGTCCTCTCCTGCGCACAAAAGATGAAGTCGCATCCCGCGCGTTGCGAGATGCGACTTTTTCCTAAAAGAACCAGGAAAGAAAACCAATGAGAACCGCGTCTTTATTGCCGTCCTTGAGGTACGCCGCGTTCATGGCCCAATCGCCGTTCCTGATGGCCAGGGCCGGTATGGGAATTATGGGGACGTGCACGACGCCTTTGCCGGGTATCACATACCGTATGTGGGACAGGTTCGCGACCCATGAGAATTGGTAGCCCCAAATCTCGAACATCTTCCACTCGCGGCCCCACGTCAGGATCTTCGTATCGCCACGGGCCGAGTTCCGCAAGAAATCCGCCGATAAGAACGAACGTTCGTCGAGAAAAAGGCGCAGACCGATGCCGCCGTTGTTCTCATTCTTGTTTTTCGCCGGCCCTTCGTGGTCCGAACGTCCCCAGATATTAACCGCCCATTTCCGTTTTTTCTCGAGGTCGACTTCGAATCTCGTGTAATCAAGGTCTTTCGACGTGTCGGAAATGGCGGCTCTCCACGGGTCTTGTTCTACCGGGAACATTCCTGCTTGCACGAGGTTTTCGAGCGAAATTCTGCTCCCGATCCCGTGCGACGCCCCTGGTTTTCGGATTTGTCGGCTCGCTCGTTGGATGAGATCCGCGATTTGTCTCTGCCCTTGCGCCACCGAGAGCGTTCCGAGTCCCGGAGAGCGTTCCGCAGGCGATAACGCCACGCGCACGTAAAAGAAAATCACGTCATGCGCGGGGGTTTTCGGCGGGTAGCTGCCAGAGTCCTCTTCCTGTGCGTGCCGAAGTTTCAGCCCGTCTCCCTTGCGGCCGTCATCGGGCGTTTCATCCTTGACGAGTGCCTCATTCGCCACGAACGGTTCGAGCCGCACCGGCTCTTTCTGCTGCATACCGCCGCACCCCCCAAGGGCGATGACGGTAAACGCTACGATCGTTCTGTTCATTTCTTCCCCCTCTCTGCATCCAGCGGACATCAAAGTACTGCTCCCTGTGCCGTTCCCGTTCTACTCCTAATGGTGCAGGGAGTCAAACCATGCAAACTAAAAGCCCGGGGCGCGCATGCGCTCCGGGCCCTTCGTTTTTCACTGCAAAAACAGTCGATGGATTAGGCCGACAACCTCTCTCCACTCTTCCGTCGTGTACAGAGCGGCAGCCGTCGAACCCACCAGGCCAAGAATGAACATCACGACGAGAACGCCGGTCCTAATTCTGTAAATATCCCAGAAGCGCGGAAGCCAGTCCGTTCTCCCCCCCCACAGCCACCGATTCCGGTGCCAGGAACAACTTCTCTTCGAGCAGGATGCCTCGCATCCTGCTAAGCAATCGCCGCATTTTCCTCATCGTCCCCCCTTGTAGTCCTTGTTTAAGTTACTATCTGAGACGCCGAAAAGCAAATGATACGAGCTCGGCAGTGACGTACCGCCGAGCCCGTCGATGCTTAACCACCTCGGGCGATTAAGTCGATTCCGAAGGCCACCCCGATGAGCACGAGGATGATGACCAGTTTCGGCGTAAGCCCGAACCTCACGTCCTTGTCCAGCCACTCCACCCAACTTCTATGGCGGTAATGGCGAAGGTCAGTCGGTATCATTTGATCCCCCAAGTTATTGTCCTTCTGCAGATTAGCACTATTTGTAAAAAAAGTCAATACCTCTAAAAACGAGGTGTATACTGCTTTCCATGCTCTATAGCGGCAAAGGAGATGGGGGAATGACAACGGCGTTCGGCTGCGACCAGCGGCGCATTTCGAAGTCGTCGGAATTGCCGGAAGCGCTCGGTTCACTCGACGAATTAAACGCCTTCCTCGGATTCGCGAAGGTGCGCGCTGCGGAAGAGCCGCGCATCGCAGGCGCTTTGCGCGAGGTGCAGGAAACGCTTTTTATCGTCCAGGCGGAGGTTGCGGGCGCGGACAAGAAAGTGAGCGAGCAGGCAGTACGAGGGATCGAGACATTAGTGAACGGTATTGAAAAAGAAATTCCGCCCTTGAAGGGATTTTCGGTCGCGGGAGGGACCGAACTGTCCGCTTTGCTCGATATCGCGCGCACGCTCGCTCGCCGAGCGGAGCGCCGCGTCATTGCGGTCAAAGAAAGGCGCCTACGCGATATGTCGTCTTTTACCATGGCGTACCTCAACCGTCTTTCGTCGCTTCTCTTCGCGCTCGCGCGACTCGCGAACCATCTCAAGGGCGTCGCGGAAGAAAATCCGCGGTATTAGGGCATGTTTTGTATTTTTGTGTTATAAAAATCTTACGCTCGCATGGGCAAGCATGGCGGCTATGGTGTAACGGTCAACACTGGAGCTTGTGGAGCTCTCAATTCGGGTTCAATTCCCGATAGCCGCCCAAATAAGAAATAAGAAACGGCCTCCGCAGGAACGGAGGCCGTGGGGACCATTAGCGTTTCCAGATAAGAAGATCCATCTCCTTGCCCGCTATGAGGGCCCGCACGTTCTCCGGCAAGTGCCGGAGGCAGTAGCGCCAGACGTACGCCTCGACTGTCGGCAACTTTGCGCCCGTGCGTACGCCTTTGGCGTTCACTTCATAGTTGTCGTTCGCTATGACCGTTGCCGTCCTCACGCCGCCTTCGTTCGTCACCGCAAGAATGACTTCATTGACGGTCGGCGCTCTCCCGAAAAAGCCGAGCGGATGGGTCGCCTTCAGCACGATCCGTTCTTTCGAGATAGAGGGCGGCGAGCATTTGACGCTGAATGCCGGCCCGTACACAATTTTTTCCTCGGTCACGCTCGCCGAGTTCGCCTGCGGTTGCGCCTTTCCTTTTTCCCTTTTGCCTCCGCCGCTGCCGCGAGCGGAAGGCACAGCACGATGCACGCAAGGATCTTCGTCATTTTCTCTTCCTCTCGCGGAATGTATTGAGCTTCCAGAAAAAACTATACGCTTTTGTCGTCCCGTCGCAAGTGATATCATTCGCGCATGAAGAGCTTATTTTTCGGCATCGTCCTCATTATCGTTGTCGGTTTCGGCGGGCTCGTGTATCGGAATGCGGTCGAACATCCGTCGCGTCCGATCACCTGTCCCTTGGATGCCAAGACCTGTCCGGATGGCACATCGGTCTCGCGCACGGGGAACTCGTGCATGTTTGCGGCGTGCCCGCCACCGAATGTTTCTTTGCCGGATATTGCGATCGCATATGCTGTGCCTGATGGATTCGTCGCTACCGCCGTGCTTCCCGATGCGGCGAGCGTTGTCGCGTACGAAGCCATGAATGTCTCGACGAGCTCTGCCAGCATTATCGTCAGGCGCTACGCCATTCTGGCGTCGTCCACCGCTCTTATGACCATTCAGCAGACGGCCATTGGCGCCCCCTCGGGCGCACCGGTGCCCGCGACCGCCTTTTCATCGGTCATCCTCGAAACCCACCGCTTCACGGTCGTTGCCATAGAACGCTTTGAAGGAGTCGTCGATACCGCGTATTATTTGGCGCGTAGCACGGACGTACTGCGTTTTGATGCCATTGATAGAGACGTCATGAACTGGACCAACCCTAATCTGGCTGTTTCCGCGTTGCCGGCGAACGCGGCGTTGCAAAAGATGCTCTCCACCCTTGAAGGCGGATGAGCGAGTGTTACAATGGAACGAACCGTAACTTACTTTTCCGATGAACAATTCTTTATACGATATGTTCGATAATCGCGGGGTGCGCGTCGCCGTTATATGCGCCTTGGGCATTCTCGCGCTCTTTTTGCTCGTTCAGACCATAACGCTCGCAACAAATCTCGGTCGGCCGAATACGCCCGCGACCGACACGGTCACGGTGCAGGGCGACGGCCAGGCGACCATCGCACCGGATGTCGCGAGGATCTCCTTCACCGTTCAGCATACGTCGGCGACCGTCATGGAAGCGCAAGAAGCCACCACGGAGCAGGCGAATGACGCGCTTGATTACGTGAAAGAACAGGGCGTTGCGGACGCGGACATACGAACCCTCTCCTACAACATTTCCCCCCAATACTCATATCCGAATCCCTGCTTGCGCGGGGAGATCTGTCCTGCGTACGGCGGTGCGCCGAAAGTAATCGGCTATCAGGTCTCTGAAACGGTTGAAGTGACGGTACGCGACCTGTCGAAAGTGGGTCCGCTTCTCGGCGGGCTCGGAAAGCTCGGCGTGCAGAACGTAAACGGCCCCGCATTCGCGCTTGATGACGCAACGGCAGGTTATAACGCCGCGCGCGCCGATGCGATCAGCCAAGCAAAAGCGCAGGCGAAACTCCTGGCTAACCAACTCGGCGTCCGTCTCGGGAAAATAGTGAACTTCAGCGAATCCTCTGGCGGGTATCCGTACCCGATGATGTACGGCATGGGCGGCGGCGCGGCAGAATCCAAGGCCGTCGCTCCGGATGTTCCGGCCGGCGAGAATACCTACACCGCGTCCGTTTCCATCACCTACGAGATCCGATAAACGCATGTAAAAAACGGCTCCACCCATGGTGGAGCCGTGAAAGCGCGAGCACGGTCACTTGCTGGCATAGCGCTCTTGCAGTCCGCGTCTGAATTCTTCGATGATTGCCTTGGCGGTTCCGGGGTCGGCCTTATGGTTATTGCCTTCGGTTGTTGCCTGGAATTTCACCGTCTTGCCGTCGGCATCGAGATTGACGGCAATCTGGTATTTCCAGTCCCTACCGATGAACGCTTCGCCGATGTTTGTGGACTGTTTGGCGACGAGAACGCCGCGCACGAGAGGTCCTTGGCCGTCCACTTTCTCCACGCGGTAGCCGAGGCGAACAGCAGTTGCCTTTGTATTCTCCACAAAAGCGTCGGCGGTCGTTGTCGCGACGAGTTCCACGAAGGATATGTCGGAGTCCGTCGACGCCCGATCAACCATCTCTCCGATATTGGGAGTAGCCGCTCCCGCCCCGATGAGAAAGGGTGCGGCAACACACCCTTCCAATCCGAGAAAGATGGCGGCGCACAACACGCCAAAAATTCCCTTTAATTTTCGCATGACAACCTCCGTGAAAAAAGATGTCGCCGTTCGAGCGTTTCCGATCCGGATTCGCCACAGCAGAAAAGTGCCAATGTTCTAGCCATTTTCTGCCGCGGCGAAGGACTGCTTTTCGAAGAGCTTCTATGCGCAGTTATATCGCTTTCGCGTACGTTGTCAACGCACTTGACGTATTCAGGACGGCATACTATGCTAGCCACGTTGAAAGCCCGCAGGGCTTTTTTAATTCACCCAGTACCACTTTTCTGCAAACAAAAAAGCAGTACTGGGTTAACCGAACTACATAGTCGCCATGACCTCACCCTTCACATATCTCAAGCACGTGCGAGAAGAGTTCACGCACATCGTATGGCCGAGCAATCGAACGGCGCTCGCGCACACGCTCGTGGTCATCGGCATCGCGATAACGATCGCGCTTCTTGTCGGATTTTTTGATTATCTCTTCGGTTTGGTGGTGGGCCGTATCATTGGCGGGTAGTCCTTTTCCTATGGATGACCCCCAGACATCACACGGCGGCGAGAGGGAATTACCCGAAGAGATCGGGATGGCGGATATCGCGCCCGCAGAACGCAAGGAGGTACGTGATGAAACGGCGCCACGCAAGGAGGATGCGCGTTGGTACACCATTCACACCTACGCAGGATATGAAAACGCCGTAGAGCGCAATCTGAAGCAACGTATCGAATCACTCGGTATGGAGAACAAAATATTCGACGTCGTCGTTCCGACCGAAAAGAAGATCCGCGTAAAGGGCGGCAAGCGCCTCATCGAGGAGGAGAAAATATACCCAGGCTATATCTTGGTGCGCATGATCGTAGACGACGATTCGTGGTTCGTGGTCCGTAACACGCCCAGAGTCACCGGTTTTGTCGGGAGCGGCAATACTCCGGTTCCGATGGAAGAATCCGAGGTCGCGTCCCTCATGAAGCGAATGACGGCAGAGGCACCGAAACACCACATTGACCTCGTTAAGGACGACCAGGTCGTCATCGCCGATGGTCCTTTCAAGGATCTGGAAGGCAAGGTTGGCGAGATCGACGAGGACCGCGGCAAAGTGAAGGTCATGGTCTCGATGTTCGGGCGCGAAACGCCGGTCGAGCTCGATTTTTTGCAAATACGGAAACTTTAGTTTGTCTGCAAACTAATGTGCACACGTATGCCGAGCTCCGGCGCGGCAAAGCCACAAAATTGACCCAAAGCAGTTATTACTATAGATTCTACCTATATGGCCACCGTCGTTAAAAAGATAAAACTCCAGATCCCGGGCGGGCAGGCAACGCCTGCGCCTCCGGTCGGTACGGCGCTCGGTCCCGCAGGCGTGAACATTGGCCAGTTCGTGACCCAATTCAACGAGGCCACGAAGGAAAAGAAGGGAACTATCATTCCGATAGAAATATCGGTCTACGATGACCGTTCTTTCACGTTTATCATGAAGAACCCGCCCGCCTCTCGGCTCATCCTGAAGGCACTCGGCATTGAAAAGGGTTCGGGCAAGGCGAAGGAGGAGAAAGTGGGTACGCTTTCAAAAGCGCAGGTCGCAGCCATCGTCGAGGAAAAAATGCCCGACCTGAATGCTAGTTCTCCCGAGGCGGCCGCGCGCCTCATCGCGGGCACCGCTCGGAGCATGGGCATCGACGTGAAGTGAAACGTCGATGAGCCGGAGGCCGACGGGTCGAGGCGGGCCCGCGCAAATTTTCAGCAGAAAATTATGCGTGGGTTGACGTCAAATAAGACGCCCCTTTTTATAGAAGGATAGAAGCGAGTTCGGCCAGGTTGTGCAGCTGCATCGTAGGAAGCGAAGTACCCGGCTTTTGCGCGCACACGAGTGCGGTGTGTATGCCGAGGGCAGAAGGAATTTCGCCATCGCTGCGGATGCGGTCGCCGATGTAGAGAAACTGCCGCGGTGCATACTCCGGGTAGAGAGAAAGCCAGATCCGGTAGCTCTCGCCCGTGGATTTCGCCGCCTGTTCGGCAGTTATGAGGTGCGAGAACATTTCTTTCGGAATTCCGAGCGCAGAGAGTTTCTTCTCGGTCTCGCGTAGATTCGAGCCGGTAATGAGGTCGAGATTTTTATAATGCGTACGCACGTCCTCAAGTAAGCGGTTCGTGTCCGGATCGGGGGAGAGAATGGAGGCGATGTCGGCGCGCTCAAGGGCCTCCTGCACCGCTTCGCTTGCGTTGGGGACGCCAAGGTCGCGGAGCGTCTCACTTCCCGAGAGTCCCGCACCATCCCGATAGCGCTCCCCAAAAAGCTGCTTTGCTTCGTCGAGCGGTATTTTTTTGTGGGATGCGATCTTTTCGTACAGATATTCCTGTATTTTCTCGTCGACCAGCGGCGACTTTGGGTAGAGCGTCTGGTCGAGGTCAAACCCGACGACCCTGATATCGTGTGCGTTAAACGGCGCCATTGATGTAGAAAATATTCGCCTCGGCGAGCGGCTTCTCGAGGCGAGTTTCAAGTCATCGGCAGGGCTTGGTTCATGGTTCGCGAATACGGCGGTAGCGTAGACCTTTCCGCCAAAAACGTTCGCCTGGTAAAACACAAGGTGGTCCGCCTGCGGATCGGAAGTCCCGGCCTGATAGGTTGTGAGGACCGGGTTATTGTGGCTTCCGCCGCGTTCCACAAGATACGAGACGGCGCGTTCGAGGATATCGACACCCTCGAAGTTCCTGAAACGGTCGATAATTGGATGCGAGTAGAGCGGCACGTCCTTGAGCAGTTCCGTCGCATACAAAACGCCCACGCAGGGAACTTCCTTCCGGACATTTGCGCCAAGAAGAGTCGGGCCGCTCGTGCGCTCCACGTCGCCCATGGGCTTCGAGGGTTCCGCGATGATCTTTCGGACACGCTGTTCTTCGGAGAGGAGCAGGATGTTGCCGCGGGAAGAGAGCATGTAAAGATCGCCGGAGGCAAGCGACAGCTTTCCCCGCACGCTCGAAACGTATGCGTCATAGAGGCCGAACAGGTTCTCGGGGTACGCATTCGGTAAATTGTGAGCGCGCGCGATATGAAAAGAATGCAGCGTGCCATCCGCAATGAAGAAAATGTCGTGCGTGAGGCAGGGATCGTGCGTATATTCTCTCCGCTTCGTGTCGGGATTCAGCGTTGAGTCCATATCGACCGTCGGATCGAAGCGCTGGATGATCGCCGCTCGCGAAGGGTCTTTGCTGAGAACGTCCGCCGTCCGTTCAAGCTGGTCGAATCCGAAATGTACGCGCGTGCGCTGCCCGTAGCTGTAATCGCCGTCGTGGTCGAGCCGGAGGAGCTGCTTTTTATACGCACTGCGCATTTCTTCCGTCGAGACGTCGCCCTGCTTATAGATCGAAGGCATCCGCGCAAATGCGTTCACCGCATCGCGATAGATGGCGAGCGTGACCGCACTGCGCGAAAGACCCTTGCGAGCGTCACCATGCTCTTCGGTGAGCCCTTGCGTGTACGTCTTGAGGAGCATGCCGCGGTGCACGTCGAGGAACGAGTCGCTTTCGGCAATAAGGAGCGGTAGTGTTTCGCGGTTTATTTTGAAAATACTCGGAAAGTCCTGGATGAACGAGTAGCCGAAGCGGCCGGCGATAAGGGCGCGGCCGATCTGTCCTCCCACGTCCATGCGGTGGAGCATGTCCATCTCATACGCCTGAAAACGGTTTTTTTCGGCCAGCCATGCGAATATGCCGCCGGCTCCTGTCGAGCGTAGGTCGAACACTTCCTCGCAGATATCGAACGCCATGCACATAACCGATACCTCCGCGTCCTTCAATCCGATCTTATAGTAATACTGCTGGTCCGGGACGAGCGCAACTTTGGGTTCAAGCAGTATCTCCTGGGTGCCTTGGACGTCGTTGGACTCCGCAAACGGCGGTGCCGCAAGACCGGCCCGACGCTCCACGTTCAAGCGATTCAGTTCTGCGCCGATCAGGAGCTGCTCGTGAGGCGTGAGCAACGCCTTGCGCTTACCGAGGAATTTCATCAGAGAGTACTCGATACGGAAGTCGTCATCCCCGCGGATGAAATACAGCGAATCGCCGACCCGGATATCGAGCCGCAGCAGGTTGTCCTCAAGCGAGACGCGGAACGGGACTGGGTATGGCGTCGTATCCTCCGCTATGGCTATTTTGGGCGGTTGCAAGTGCTGGAAATCCTTGGGGTCGAGCTCCACAGGAACTTTCTTCCGGTGCGGAGCGGCCTTGAGAAGTGTGATGAGGGCGTTCAGCGAATCGTAATATTTCTTTCCCTTGGCGTTCGTCTCTTTGAGGAACCAGAGGATATTCGGCGGGACGCGATCCCCGAGCCATTCCAGGTATTCGCTGACGACCGCGGCACTGTTTTTGTTCTGCGACATGAAGAGTGGCAGGACGATGATGTGCTCCCGAAAGAGGTCTACGATGTCCCTTGAGAGATTCGGGAAATGGGCCGAGGCAGCCTGTCCGTTCGCGATATAGTTTCCTCCGCGCTTTGCATCAAGCCCGTGCATGAGTGCCAAAAGCAGATTCGTGCTCGGAGAAAAGGTGAGCGATTCCTCGGAAAAGAGTATGAGATACGTGATTGTCGGATGCACGAGCGAGTTCAGTATCATGCGCTCGGTGCCGTCACGGCTCACGATAAGCGGGCCGAGAACCGAAATAGCGGAACGGTTCTCCTCGGCAATGTCGTTGAATACCTGGCCAGGCGCCGTGGTGTTCGTGCACACGCCGATGTGGCCACTGGCCGTTTCCGGCGGGATGAATAGGAGCGCGTCGACTATGGGGAATTGCGGTTTAGCGCCGGTGGTCATTTTTATTCGTCCATTGTATCGGAAGCAGTTCTTCGATTGTATGTGATGTGTATGTTTCGTTCCCGGATGCGAAGAGACACATGGCCGGCGAAAAATCGAATGCGCGCGACAGTTCCCCGACGAACTGCCGGCAGCAGCCGCACGGGCTACACGGCGTGTCCGGAGATTTGGTCGAGACGAGGCCGAGGTGCGTAATATCCTTCGCGCCATCCATGAGAGCATTCAAAAGTACTCCCATCTCCGCATGAACGCCGAGGCGGTGTTCAAATGTAGAATACTGACCCCCATAATATATGTTCCCGGACGCGGTTAAAAGCGCGGCACCGTATCCGGAAGCCCCGTCGCGTGTTGGAAAATTGCGGTCGCAGCCCGCGAGCGCCCACGTGCGCAGTTGTAGCTCGGGGCTTACGGCGGATGTCCGATCCAATGCCACCCGCCTGGTCTGCACCGCGCGGTCCGCGAACGCTTTCAGCACCATCCCCGGTCCTTTGTAGAACGGAAGCGCTTCGCGCGCGTCGGCGACTTCGAAGAGAACGGTGCCCAGCAGGTCGCATACGGTATACGAGATAGGCGTCCCGGTTCGCGTGCCGTGGTCGGCGAGTATCTTGAGCACAAGCGGCGAAACGGGCGTTCGCGCGTCGCTCACGACCGTCAGTATCCGCTCGATGTGGACATCGTCCGCATGCACCGCACGCACCAGCGCGGCCAATTCCGAAGAGATGTTGAGGAGGTGCGTTTCCGAGCCCAGGCAGCCGGCCGGATACAGAGCGCCCGTCTGCGAGACGGCGACCGAACCGCTCTCGGCCGCTCTTTTGCCGGGCAGGGAAAGATCGATGGAATGCCGGAGGGCCGAATCAAGCGCGGAAGCTTCCATAGGATGCATTAAAATATCTCCACATTGGTCCGCAATTTGCTCACCTTGAGGCCGCCCGCCTCCCAATCATAGTGCAGCGTCTTTTTTATGAAATCATTCAGCAGATGGATCTTGTCCCGTTCCAGCCGGTGATACATTTTTTCGGATTTCTTGCTGGAAAGCCGTAGCGTGGGGCGGAACGGGACCGGGAACGCGTAATACGGATAAAGCGTACTGCCTTTCTTGGCCGGCTCGACCAAAAGCGCAGTGATGGGTCGCTTTATCTTTTCCAGGACATAATCGAGTCGGTGCGCGCCGTCGCACACGATATAGAACGTAAACTCCCCGTCATGGCCGAGCCCGTAATTGATGATCGGCACGTTCGAATTGAAGATGTCGAGGTGGTCCATCTTGCTTACCTCATCTATATAGAATGAGCGCAGATTTCGGCTCGAAAGCGGGTGCAGTTTTCCTATGGCGTCCTTCACGTAGACGCCTTTAAAACGCTTCAAGAGATGCGCAAGGTCGAGGTAGCCGTTTTTCAGCCGGTACGTGTGTTTTTCTATCACCGGGGGCAGGATATGGAATTCACCCCGTCCTTCCCACGCATATTCTACGGCGTGCTTCAGTTCGCTCATTTTCATGTCATGTCCAAGTAGGAACTCATCGACCTCCTCGAGGATTTTCGTCTGGTTCTCGTAGATGGTCGGCTGGGGAGTAAACAAAGGTTCGCGACGCCGTCCGATCTTCACTTCGGGCGACGTGCCCGGAGACGACTGCGGATACACCGTTGTGAGCGAGAACTTGGCATGCTGGTAGGGGAAGACGTGTGAACCGCGGACATTGTACGCACCGCGGAACGTGATGTGCCGAAGCATATCCTCCATGGACTTCAGTGAGTACACGCGTGTGAGGGTTATAGCGTCCATTGGTCCTTCAGAGTATATAGCAACCGGCAGGAATCCTCACGTCTTGACGAGCTGCGCACATCCGGCGCCCAATCTGAAGCGGTCGAGCAGCCGAGTGATACACTGAACATCACTATGAAAGTTCCCATAAAAAGCATTGATACCGCCCTGCCGCTTCCCGCATACAGAACGCCAGGCGCGGCGGCCATGGACTGCGTCGTGCGGACCACGACCGTCATCGGGCCAGAGGAAATCTCGCTCGTACCGCTCAATGCGGCGCTCAAACCGCCGCGCGGGCACTTCGTACTCCTTGCGGCCCGTAGTTCGCTCCATAAGCGCGGTGTGATGATGATAAACGGCGTCGGCATCGGCGACGAGGATTTTTCGGGTGATAGCGACGAGTATCATGCCGCCCTATACAATTTCACCGACGCGCCGGTGGAAATAAAGCGTGGGGACCGCATTGTGCAGATGCTCATCCTGCCGTTTGACCGCGTCGAATGGGAGGAGGTTGATGCGCTCGATACACCCGACCGAGGGGGGTTCGGTTCAACCGGAGTATGAGCGAGTATCCGTTCATAGAACAGGAGGACCCCGACATTTTTCGCGCGCTTGTAGGAGAGGATAAGCGGCAAGCGGAAGGATTGGAGCTCATTCCGTCCGAGAATTACGTGTCGCGTGCGGTGAAGGAGGCGATGGCGTCGTCTTTGACGAATAAATACTCGGAAGGCTATCCGGGCAAGCGTTACTACGGCGGCCAGGAATTTACGGATGCAGTGGAATCGCTCGCCGTTGAGCGGGCGAAAAAGCTTTTCGGCGCCGCGTTCGCGAACGTGCAGCCGCTGGGGGGAGCGAACGCGAACATCGCCACGTATTTCGCGCTCTTGGAGCCCGGCGATACGGTTCTCGGCATGGACCTCTCTCATGGCGGGCACCTGACGCACGGCCATCCGGTGACGTACCTCACCAAGATATTCAATTTCGTGCGGTACAAGATGAAAAATATCGAAACGGGCGAGCTGGACTACGACGACATGCGGCGTGTCGCCAAAAAGGTGAAGCCGAAGATAGTTCTCGCCGGGTTCTCGGCATATCCGCGCGAGCTGGACTACGCGAAATTCGCCGATATCGCGCGCGAAACGGGCGCCGTTTCTGTCATGGATATCGCGCATATCGCAGGACTTATCGCGGGCAACGCCGCGAAGAACCCGTTTGAGTACGGCTTCGACGTCATGACCACCACGACGCACAAAACGCTTCGCGGGCCGCGTGGTGGTATGGTCCTCACGCGCGAGAGTGCGGACATCGCGAAAAAAATAGACAAGGCGGTGTTCCCTGGTTTCCAGGGCGGCCCGCATATGCACCAGATCGCCGCGAAAGCGGTTTCGTTCGCCGAAGCGCTCCGGCCCTCTTTTAAAAAATATGCGGAACGGATCATTGCGAACACCAAAGCGATGGAGAACGTATTCAGAAAACACGGCGTGCGCATGATAACGGGCGGCTCCGACAACCATCTCATTTTGCTCGATGTGTGGACGTCATTTGGTATCTCGGGAAGGGAAGCGGAACTACTGCTCGACCAGGCGGGCATCACGCTCAATAAAAACGCCATCGCGGATGATACGAGAAAACCGATGGATCCGTCCGGCATCCGTTTCGGCACGCCGGCCATGACGACGCGTGGCATGGGTGAGGTCGAATCGGCACAGGTAGCGCAAATCATGATCGATGTGCTCACGAAGCGCACAAGCGCGCTCGCCGCAAAGGAAGAGATAACACGGCTCGCGCTCGCACACCCCATTCCCGACTCTTTTATACATCCGTAGCTTTGGGTATACTGAATTCCAGGTTGTGCAGAGATAGCTCACAACCGTCCGGCCCTGCCGGTTTCCCAATGAAGTTCTTTTTATCGGGGGAGTGTCAACGAAAACAATCTGAATTCGCAAAGGTGCGCATGCTCCGTGGGCTGCCGTGCCGTGATGAGGACGCCGTACGCGTCAACGGACGACGGCCGTCCACTGGCATCACGTGACTGTTATGAGAGGTATGAGAAGAGCCGTAAATCGCTCCTTCTCGCTTCTCGCGTGATATCCGAGGCTCACTCCGAAAGGTGAGGGCCGGTCCGTAAACCAAAACCGCCCCGCGCATTGTCGCGGGGCTTAGTGTTTGCCGTATACTGGACGACATGGAAGAACGGATACAGAGGGCCGTCGGAAAAGAAGCGGTTATCCGCCGCCCCCCAAATCCCGCGTTCGGCGATTTTTCCGTCTTTGTCGGGCCCGAGTCCGCAGAGAAGACGGTACGGGACATCCGCGACGAGCTCGGCGCCTCGGCGAAGAAAGTAGAGGTAGCGGGCAAGGGCTTCGTCAACATCACGCTTTCGCGCGAGGTCGTCACCATTGCGGTCGTCAAGGCAAGCGCGCAAGGAGACGGGTGGGGGAAGGGAACGGCAAATGCGGGGAAACGCATCATCGTCGAATATTCCAATCCGAATGCGTTCAAGGAAATGCATATAGGACATCTGGTTGGTACGGTGGTCGGCGAAGCCGTGGCGCGGCTCATAGAAAACTCCGGTGCCACCATTGCTCGGGACACGTTCGGCGGCGACATCGGACCGAATGTGGCGAAGGCACTTTGGGCGCTCCGTACAAGGGGTATAACCGAACCGGAAACGGCGGAAGAAATAGGCAGCGCGTATGCTGAAGGCGCCCGCGCATGCGAAAGCGATCCGAAAGCGAAAGAAGAAATAGACGCTCTCAACCAAGCGATGTATGCCGGGACGGATCGGGCGCTTATGGAGCTCTGGCGCAAAGGCCGCGAGCTTTCAATGCAGGAATTTCGGCGCCTCTGGCGCATTCTCGGCACCCGCTTCGATTTCGAATTCTTTGACAGCGATACGACCGAAACAGGCATGCGCGTCGTGAACGACGGGCTTGCGAAAGGAATATTCGAGAAGAGCGACGGCGCGATTATCTACAACGGCGAGAAAAAAGGCGTGCATACGATGGTGTTCATCACCTCTCACGGCACGCCAACCTACGAAGCAAAGGACCTTGGGCTCGCATTCCTTAAGGAGGAACGATGGCCGTCGGATGTGTCCGTTATTGTGACGGGCAACGAACAGCTGGGACGCTTCAAGACGGTGCTTGCTGCGCTTGCGGATATAGCTCCCCTGCTCGCGGCGAAAACTACGCATCTCGCAACCGGCTTTTTGAAACGCGCCTCGGGGAAAATGTCTTCGCGGGAAGGGAACATCATCACAGCCGCCGAGTTCATCCGTGAGGTTATCGCACAAGCAAGCGAGAAAAATGCCGATCCGCTCATTGCCGAACAGGTCGCCGTTGGCGCGATCAAATATATGATCCTGCGGCAAGCGCCAGGCTCGGACATCTTGTTCGATGCGGCGAAATCGTTGTCGCTCGAGGGGGATTCCGGGCCGTATCTGCAATACGCGCTCGTGCGCGCACGTTCGGTTCTTGCACAAGCAAAGGAACAGAACGATGCCTCGGCCGCCGGCGCTCCGGCGACGCCGTACCTGCTGGAACGGCTCCTCCTGCATTTTCCTGGGGTCGCGGCTCGTGCGGCTCGCACGTTCGCGCCAAACCTGCTCACGAGCTATCTCACCGAGCTCGCTGGCGCATGGAACGCTTTTTATGCCACAGAACGCATTATCGGCGGCGACCATGAGGCACATAAACTGCTGGTCGCGCGCGCCTTTGCGCAGACGATGTCGAACGGTCTCACCATCCTCGGTATCCCTGCGCCCGAAAAGATGTGATGTATTATGCCCGATATGTCCGAAAAGTCTGAAGCGGCGAGGCGTGAGGAAGAGATACTCGCTTTTTGGGAGCGCGAGCGCATCTTCGAGAAGTCACTTGCCAAGAAATCCCCCAAGGGCGAATTTGTTTTTTATGACGGACCCCCGTTTGCGACCGGACTTCCGCACTATGGCCACATCGTCGCGAGCGTCATCAAGGACGTCATACCGCGCTACTTCACGATGCGCGGCTACCATGTCCCGCGTGTCTGGGGCTGGGATTGTCACGGCCTACCGCTAGAGAACATCGTAGAAAAAGAGCTCGGCTTTAAGCATAAAAAGGATATTAAGCAGTACGGCGTCGCCAGGTTTAATGAACGCTGCCGTGAACGGGTGCTCACCTATGTGAACGAGTGGAAGAAGATTATCCCGAGGATTGGCCGCTGGGCGGATATGGAGAATGCCTACCTCACGATGAACACACCGTTCATGGAATCGGTGTGGTGGGTATTCAAGCAAATCTATGACAAGGGACTCGTGTACGAGGATTACCACTCGATGCACATTTGTCCGCGCTGTGAGACGACGCTCTCCCAGCAGGAAGTCGCGGAAGGGTACAAGGACGTGAAGGACATCGCGGTCACTGTGAAATTTAAATTGAAGAATCCGGAGAAGATAGGTCTTTCTGGCGATGTATACCTGCTCGCCTGGACGACGACGCCATGGACCCTGCCCGGGAACGTCGCGCTCGCGGTCGGAAAGGATATCGAGTATGTAAAGACTGAAATAAGAGATTTCCCCGGCGTCACTGATGGCACGTACGTTTATTCAAAACAAGATCATAAGAATTTTCAAGAGAATATAGATTCGGTAAAGACGAAAGTTACCGGTACGCTTACGGGTCGAGATTTAGTCGGTCTCAAATACGAACCGCCGTTCGATTACTACGTGAACGACAAAGACCTTAAGAACCGCGAGAATGGGTGGAAGGTCTACGCGGCGGATTTCGTGACGGAAAAGGAGGGCACGGGCATCGCGCACGAAGCGCCCGCCTTCGGCGCCGACGACTGGGAACTTCTGAAGAAAGAGGACCTGCCGTTCGTGCAGCACGTAAACATGGACGGCACCTTCAAGCCGGAAGTGCGTGATTTTGCGGGAATGGAAGTAAAACCTCGTTCCGATGATGATTCGCAGAGGCTTTCCACCGACATCGCGGTGCTGAAATATCTGCAAGAACACGGAACACTATTTGCGAAGGAGAATGTTGTCCATCCCTATCCGCACTGCTGGCGCTGCGAGACGCCACTTCTCAATTATGCGACCTCATCGTGGTTCGTCTCGGTCACCAAACTCAAAGGCAATCTGCTCTCGAATGCCAAACGTATCAACTGGTCGCCCGCGCATATCAAAGAAGGAAGATTCGGCAAATGGCTTCTCGGTGCGCGCGATTGGTCCATTTCTCGCCAGCGCTTCTGGGCGAGCGTCATACCCATCTGGCGCTGTGAGGCCTGCAAAAAGATACGCGTGTTCGGCAATATCGCGGATCTGGAGACCGCCAGCGGAAAAAAGATAACCGATCTGCATAAGCACATCGTGGATGACATAACGATTCCCTGTCTCTGTGGGGGACACATGCGTCGCATTCCGGACGTTCTCGATACCTGGTTCGATTCCGGCTCGATGCCGTACGGAGAAAAGCATTATCCATTTGAGCATAAGGAGCGATTTGACGCGGCATTTCCGGCACAGTTCATCGCCGAGGGCATGGACCAGACGCGCGCCTGGTTCTATTACCTGCACGTGCTCGCTGGCGCCTTATTCAAGAAAAACGCCTTCCAAAACGTCATTGTCAACGGCATCGTGCTCGCGGAAGACGGGAAAAAAATGTCCAAACGACTTCAGAATTACCCCGACCCGATGGAGATCGTGGAGAAATACGGCGCGGACGCGCTCCGCTTTTACCTGCTCTCGTCGCCGGTCATGCAGGCGGAGAATCTCGCCTTTTCCGAAAGCGGGGTTGATGATGTCGCAAAGAAAAATATCGGCCGGCTCACCAACGTTCTCAACTTCTACAAGCTTTATGAGGACGATACGGTCCGTGGAAATAGAAGCACCAATGTACTCGACCGTTGGATACTCGCGCGTCTTAAAGAGCTTGTTAACGAAACAACCAAGGGGTACGAACACTACAAACTTGACAGTGCTGTCCGACCACTCCCGCTATTTATTGACGACCTCTCGGCGTGGTATGTGCGGCGCTCGCGTGACCGATTTAAAGAGAGTGGAGGGGATAAGAAAGACGCACTTGCAACACTCCGGTATGTGCTCTGCACGCTCTCAACCGTTATTGCTCCTGCCATGCCGTTTATTGCGGAGGAACTTTTCCAAGGCGTACGCGAAACCAATGACTCAGGGAGCGTACATCTCGTCGATTGGCCGGAGGTAAAGAAGGGGTGGAATCTTTTCGGGGACCCTGACAAGAAATTGATTTCAGAAATGCAGAACATCCGTACGCTTGCATCAGAGGCGCTCCAGCTACGCCAGAAGGCGGGGGTGAAAGTCCGTCAGCCGCTTTCGACGCTCACCATGCCCGGGGAACTTTCGGAGGAACTTGCCGCCATCCTTGCGGACGAGGTGAATGTAAAAAGAATTGCAGCGGGAGAGGAGCTTTCGCTCGATACGAACCTCACACCCGAGCTTATAAAAGAAGGCGATGAACGTGAGATGGCACGGGCGGTCGCCGAGGCGCGCAAGCAGGAAGGACTGTCTCCGAAAGACAGGGTGCGGATCGAGACTCGGGCAGGGGGCAAGTATTCCGCGACGCTTTCAACCGGCACGGTGGGGTTCGATCTTCTCCGTCATGAGGCATAAATACGAAACTCGTGGCATCGTGCTCTCCCGCTCGCCCCTGGGAGAGGCAAACACGTTCGTCACCTTGCTCACGCCGGATTTGGGACTCGTGCGGGCGCGAGCGCAGGGATTACGCCGTCCCGGCGCAAAACTCGCCGCCGCCCTTGCGACATTCGCCGAAAGCGAGATCGTGCTCCTGCGGGGGAAAGAACACTGGAGAATTGCCGGAGCGGTCCTCGAAGAAAATTGGTTTTCGCGCATTCAGGGCGCCGGTCCGCGAGTGAAAGCGGCCCGCGCATGCGGTCTCCTCCTGCGACTCGTTGCGGGAGAAGTGCAGGAACCGGCGCTGTTTTCCATCATGAAAGGATTTTTTGAAGCGCTCGCCACTCTTCCCGAGGACGTCCATGACGCCCTCGAGGTGCTTGTTGTGCTCTATATTCTTGCCGCACTCGGATTTGATGCAGAAAGGGTCGTGAACGGGGCAGCCGTCTTTACGCCCGAACTTGTCGCCGAGGTCATGAAGCATCGCTCGCGCTACATACGCCGCATCAATCACGGCATCACCGCGTCGGGGCTTTGACCTCGCCCGTGCAAGCGTCTAAGGTATACTACGTCCGATGCCACCGCGTTCTGACGACGATATTGGTTCGCTTGAGAAAGCGCGTGAACGGCTCTACGAGCCCGACGCCGGCTCCCATACGCGCTCCCCGCTTTCGGCTTCCGACCACTCCTCTCTGCCACACGCATGGGAGACGCGTCCGCTTCAAAGCATTCCGTACCGCGAGAAGCGGCACGTGCGCCTCGCCGGTGTTTTTTTCGTGGTCGCATTCACATTCTTTCTCATCTCGCTTCTTGCCGCCGGCTATTTCTTTTACTTCGGCGGTAATTCGGTCTCGGTCGATAAGATCACCGTTTCCATCCAGGGCCCGACAACCATCGCCGGCGGCGATATCGTCCCACTGTCGCTCACCATAACCAACCGGAATCCCGTCCCCATCAAGAATGCGACCGTGGAGATCGACTTTCCGGACGGAACATTGAGCGCTGATGGTTCTTTAAGTCCGTATCCGCGCCACTCCGAGAACCTCGGAGAACTTGGAAGCGGCGCAACGGTAACACGTTCGATAAAGGCCATCGTCTTCGGGGGAGCGGGGCAGGCGCTCGCGCTGCCCGTATCTTTTTCGTACGGCACAGGCAATTCTTCCACCGTCTTCCTGAAAAAATCTTCATATGCGCTCGCGGTCTCCTCGTCACCGCTGTCGGTGTCGGTTGATACGACAAGCGAGACCGTGTCTGGGAAACCGCTCACGCTCACATTGGTCGCTCGTTCAAACGCGAATGTGCCGCTCGACAACGTCATTCTTGCCGGCGTTTTTCCTTTCGGTTTCTCGGTAACCAGCTCTTCGGAACCCATGAACGGCCCGAATTTTGTTCTTGGCACGTTGCAACCGGGCGCCAGCAAAACAGTGACGCTTACAGGTACGCTTACGGGGCAGAACAGCGAGCAGCGCGTGTTCCATTTCACCATCGGCACGGCAAAATCGGAGAGCGACCAAACACCCGCCGTTGCGTACATGACACAGGATGTATCCGTGACGATCACCGCCCCGTTCATCACGACAACTCTCGCGTTGAACGGAGATGCGAGGCCGAATCCCGTCGTAAGCCCCGGGAGTATCCAGAGCGTCACGGTTTCCTATACCAACACGCTCTCTACGAGCGTTACGAATGCGGCGGTCGCCATCGCGATCAAGGGTTCCGCCGTTGATTACGGCAGCATCCGGACTACGAACGGCTTCTATCGCTCGAGCGATCACACGGTCGTCTTCAACAGCGACACCGATTCCTCTCTCGCGGCGCTCGCCCCCGGCGCTTCCGGCATAGGCGCGTTTACTTTCTCGACCGTTCCAGCGAACGCTCTTATCGCGGCGCCGAGCGCGACCTTTACGATTTCCGTGTCCGGCACGCGCGTGGGGCAGACGAACGTGCCTGAGGAGATAAGCGCGGTCGAAACGAAGACGATGAAGGTCGCAACCGCGATAGCACTCTCGGCCTCCGCGCTCCACTCCTCGGGGCCTCTGAGTAACAGCGGCCCCATCCCTCCACGCGCTGACCAAGCGACGACCTATACGGTTCAATGGAATGTGTCGAGCAGAGGGAACGCCGTGGCGGGCGGTCTGGTGAGCGCGACGCTGCCGAGTTACGTTTCCTATACCGGAAGGACCTCCGGCGTGGGCACGTTCTCTTATGATGACGCTTCGCGCACCGTTTCCTGGAGCATTGGCGATCTCGCGCAGGGTGCAACGGGGCAGGGCGCCTTCCAGGTCTCGCTCACTCCTTCTGACTCGCAGAAGGGGAGCGCGCCGCAGTTGACCGGCGTCGCGTCATTTAAGGGTTATGACCGCTTTGCCGGCGTGCAGATCTCGGCGACCGCCGACCCGGTGACGACCGACACCCCGCAGGATTCGGGGTATAGCCCAACGAATGCGGCCGTGCAATAATTTCTCTTTTATGGCCGAGCAAACCCTGATGGAAAAGATCGTCTCACTCGCGAACCCCAGTACCACAACCTCGTTCCACTCGGTTGGCTACGGGGCAGGACGCCGCTACCACATATGACCACCGACCTTATGGAGAAAATAGTGTCCCTCTGCAAACGGCGTGGCTTTGTCTTTCCGGGCTCCGAGATCTACGGCGGATTAGCCGGAACGTACGATTACGGCCCTCTCGGGGTCGTGTTGAAAGAGAACGTGGAGCGTCTTTGGTTGCGCATGTTCCGCGACGAACGCGATGATATGTACGGCGTAGATGCTGCCATCCTGATGAATCCGAAAGTATGGGAGGCATCGGGGCACGTTGCTGGATTCTCCGATCCGCTTGTGGAGTGCGAGGACTGCAAGAAGCGCTTTCGCGCCGATCATCTGGGTGCTCCCGCGGATTCTTCTTGGGCATGTCCTGAATGCGGTCACGGACCCATGCCATTAAAGGTGCGGCCGTTCAATATGATGTTCAAGACGCACGCGGGCGCAACAGAAAACGAGACGGCAATCGTATACTTGCGCCCCGAGACAGCTGGCGGCATATTCACCAATTTTAAGAACGTCGTCGATTCCCTGCATCCGAAACTGCCGTTCGGCATCGCGCAGATAGGAAAGGCGTTCCGCAATGAGATAGCGCCTCGCGATTTCATTTTCCGCCTGCGCGAGCTTGAGCAAATGGAAGTGGAGTATTTCGTCGGGCCCTCCGAGTGGGAGCTGGCGTTTGAGGAATGGCGGAAAATAATGCATCTCTTTGCGGAAGCGGTCGGCCTGCCGAGTGGTTCCATCCACGAGCTCGAGGTCCCGGATGCCGAACGCGCACATTACAGCAAGCGCACTATCGACTTTGAATTCGAGTATCCGTTCGGGAGGAAAGAGCTCTGGGGCCTCGCATATCGCACTGATTTCGACCTTTCCGCTCACTCCGGTGCGTCTAATACCGAACTCGCATATCTCGATGAGGAGACAAAAGAAAAATATATTCCGCATGTCATAGAGCCCTCTCTCGGTGTCGATCGAACTATTCTTGCTATCCTCGCAAGCGCCTATCACGAGGACGATATGGGCGGCGAAACGCGCACCTATCTCGCACTTGCGCCGCGCATCGCACCCGTGAAGGCAATGGTCTCCCCGCTGTTGAAGAACAAGCCGGAACTCGTCGCGAAGGCGCGCGAGGTGCGTGCAGAACTTCGAAAGGTGCATCCTGCTATCGCGTGGGACGACAACGGAAATATCGGCAAACGCTATCGCCGCCAGGATGAGATAGGCACACCGTTCTGCGTCACGATTGATTTCGATACGTTGGGAGAGAAACCGGAACTGAAGGACACGGTCACGCTCCGCCATCGCGACACCGGCGAACAAGAACGTCTCACCGTCCCCGAAGTCGCCGACCGTATCCGCTCTGCAATTCAGTAGATATTGACAAGCTTATTGTCCTGTATAGTTACCGGAGGAGCCGTTGTACCTTGCAAATAAGGTCTATTTGTATCTTTGCCGACCCGTAAGGGGGAGCCACAAGGGGACTGAAATGGAAAGAAATATGCCCGATACATGGCACCTTTGGGTCGATTACGAACAATCGCTCCAAATGATGCTCATGGCCGGTCACTACGACCTGAAATTCGGTGACTTCCCTCCGCGACTGTTTCCTTTGGAGGGCAAAGGACGCGTTGAATTTGAAGCCCGTTATTTTTCCTTTGAAGGCCGTATGTCTACACAGAGCGTTGTGGAATGGATCGCGCACGGGAACGGGATCGGCTTCTGGTCGCCGGCCAGGGTCGAGCACCTGTTCTCGCACGGAGCCGCTTTCCCGAATGAGCAAAGGAAATTTTCCATCGTGGGGCTTGGGTCCATAGTAAACACAAACAGCAAAAACTATGCGCCGGTCCTCCATGGGAGCTCTTTCGAACGAGTGGTCGCTCTCGGCTGGTGCGACAATGACTGGCCTGCCGACATTCGCTTCTTGGCCGTTCGCAGGATCTAGACCCCGTATCCACAACTATAAAACCGGCAACTTTGATGATGCGTCGCTTCCGAGCAAGCGCCGCTTTTGTTTTATGCTAGGATGCCCCTATGGGTAAGGAAACTCGGATTTCCATCACAACCGGCACACTCGTCACCGCGCTGCTCATCATCGCCGGGGTCTACCTCTTCTGGCTCCTGCGGGACCTGGCGCTCCTTATCTTGACCGCCATCGTTATAGCTTCGGCGATAGAGCCCGGAGTCGCGTTCTTCATCCGCTACCGCATGCCGCGCTTCATTGCCGCGCTGTTTGTCTATGTCCTCGTGTTTGGCACGGTCTTTTCCGTATTCTATTTCTTCTTTCCGCCGATCGTTGCTGACGCGGCGAACTTCCTCTCCGCGGCGCCGCGGTATCTCGACACATTGAATGCAACAGCTCCTTTTTCAAACATCACGAATACCTCCGGTCTCATCGGCGGCGCCCAAGGGGCGCACTCGTCATTCGTGGAGACCCTTCTTTCACTTCAGTCCGTTTTTTCGGCGACCTCCGGAGGCGTGCTGCAGCTCTTCATTACGTTCTTCGGCGGCATTTTCTCACTCGCGCTCGTCATTGTGCTTTCCTTCTATTTCGCGCTGCAGGACACGGGCGTGGATGATTTCCTGCGCATGGTGATGCCGGTAGCCTATGAGGAATATTCCGTGGACCTCTGGAAACGCGCGCAGAAAAAAATAGGCCTCTGGATGCAGGGACAGATACTGCTTTCGGTCATCGTCGGCATACTCGTCTATCTCGGTCTCCTTATCATCGGCATACCGTATGCGCTCCTCATTTCCGTTTTCACCGCCATGGCGGAGATCATCCCCATCTTCGGTTCGCTCATGGCGGGAACGGTTGCGGTCGTCGTCGCGTATTCCGACGGAGGCATTTCGCTTGCCGCTATCGTCGCCGGCCTCTACGTGGTCGTGAACCAATTCGAGTCGAACCTGATATACCCGCTCATCGTGAAGAAAATAGTCGGCATTCCGCCCCTTCTCGTCATCGTGGCGCTCATCGCGGGATACACGCTTGCCGGATTTCTTGGCGTGCTCCTCTCGGTACCGGTCGCTGCAGTGGTGCTTGAATTCATAACGGATTTTGACAAGCGCAAACGCCGAGAGGCGCGCACCTAGTCCGCATATGAGTGCGCGCTATCTCACTACCACACTGCCGTATGTGAACGCGGACCCGCACATAGGGTTTGCGCTTGAGGTCGTGCAGGCGGACGTGCTTGCGCGGATATGGCGGGCACGCGGAGAAGACGTCTTTTTCTCAATGGGCACGGACGAGCATGGACAGAAGATATATGAAGCGGCGCAAAAAGCGGGAGAAGGGCCGCAGGTCTATTCGGACCGCTACGCCGAGGAATTCAAGAAACTGAAAGACGCGCTCGATTTGAGCAATGACGCATTCATTCGCACCACGAGCCCCGGCCACAGAGAGGCGGCGCAGGAAATGTGGAAGCGCTGTTTCGAAAACCAGGACATCGAGAAGAGGACGTTCACCGGAATGTATTGCGTCGGGTGCGAGTCGTTCAAGACCGAGAAGGAAACAGCGGACGGCCACTGCGTCATCCACACGAATCTGCCGCTTCAGGAGATATCCGAAGAGAACTATTTTTTTAAGTTCAAAAAATACGAGAAACGACTCCTCGACTACCTGTCCCGCCCCGATGTCGTCATACCCGAGTGGCGGCGCGAAGAGGCGATAGCGTTCGTGCAAGGAGGACTCGAGGATTTCAGCGTCTCGCGCGAGAAGGCGCGGCTGCCCTGGGGCATACCGGTGCCGGGCGACGACACACAAGTGATGTACGTGTGGTTCGATGCGCTCACGGGCTACATTTCCACGCTCGGCTGGCCCTCCGACGCGGAAAGGAAGTTCCAAAAGTTCTGGGCAGACGGCGTGACGCTCCAGGTGGCGGGGAAGGACCAAGTGCGCTTCCAGTCGCTCATGTGGCAGGCCATGCTCATGTCAGCCGGCATCAAAACGACTGACCGGGTGTTCTACCACGGCTTCATCAACTCCGGCCGTCAGAAGATGAGCAAGAGCCTGGGGAACGTCATCAGCCCCTACGACCTCGTCGCGAAATACGGAACGGACGCGACGCGGTACATACTTCTGCGACACGTAAGTCCCGTTGAGGACTCGGACCTCACGCTTGAGGCCATCCACGACCACTACACCGCCCACCTCACCAACGGCCTCGGTAATCTCGTCGCGCGCGTTATGCAAATGGCCACTACACATCTTCAAGGTCCCGTAGAAATGACCAAAGAAACTCAGTCCGATGTTTCAGTTACCGCGTACATTGAGAGGTTTGAGTTTAATCGCGCAATGGACAGCATTTGGGAGCGCGTCGGACATGATGATGCATTGATAGCAATTAAGAGGCCTTTTGCGGGAATTAAGTCCGGCGAGGAAAGTGTTCGTAATGAAGCATTACTGCTTATTAAAAAATTGGTACGGGAGTTGAATGCAATTGCCATTGACCTTGAACCGTTCATGCCGTCAACAAGTGCACAGATTAAAGAAGCGGTCTTGACCCACAAAAAACCCGAAAATCTCTTCCCGCGCCTTTGACAAATTGTCTGTTATAGTTCATAATACCTCCGGAGCTTGCACACCCGTGCAAGCCGCGTTCTTCGGGGGAGCTAGTATGAGTAGCGGTATCGCGCTGGTCATTGCGGGAATCGCGGCAGTTTGTGTTCTTGTGGCCGCGATGGTGATCGTCATAGACAGCGTTGGCGTTGCCATCGCGTTGTCACTGTATGCGGCCGTGCTTTCTGTCATGTGCGGTGTCGGTTTCGGCCCGCCGCTCATTCCGGTGGCGCTCATCGGCCTGTCGCTCGCGGCTCTCGCCGCCATGCTTGTCTGGCGCGGCAGACGGTCCGGGGACCCGATCGCCGGAGCTCTCCGGCTCCTCAACTCTCTCGATAGGGATGGGGGAGCAAGACGGGATGTGAATTAACCTCACGGGCGGCTCGAGAAATCGGGTCGCCCGAACTATTTATATGCTACGCTCCGTCCATGCAGGTCAAATATATTGATGCGCACTGCCATATCCAATTCGAGCAGTATGCAAAAGACGATGCCGAGCTTATCGAGCGGATGCGAACGGAGGGAGTTGTCGGCATCGTCGTCGGCGTTGATTTTGAATCCTCGAAGAAGGCGGTCGCGCTCGCCGAAGCGCACGAACATCTCTTTGCCTCTATCGGGCTCCACCCGAACCGAGCGGACAAGGAGCGGTACGATGTGTCACACTACCGCGCGCTGGCCGCGAACACGAAAGTCGTCGCGATAGGGGAGTGCGGGCTCGACTACTACCGAGCGCAGCGAACAAATACGGAAGGGTCTGCTTATGTTACGTCCGCCGAAGCGACCGATGAGGTGAAACGCGTGCAAAGAGAAGTGCTGCGCGCGCAGATCGAGCTTGCGGCAGAAGTTGATAAACCGCTCATCATCCATTCACGTCCCAGCGCGGGTACGCAGGATGCATACAATGATCTCATTATGATACTGAAAAGCGCGAAAACGAAGTATCCTCTTTTGCGCGGCGACATCCATTTCTTCGTCGGCGGCATACCCGAAGCGCAAGAGCTCATTGCCCTGGGCTTCACGCTCTCTTTTACGGCGGTCATCACTTTCGCTCGCGACTACGACACGGTCATTCGTGCGGTTCCGCTCGCAAGCATACTTTCGGAGACCGACGCTCCATATGTCGCGCCCACGAGCCGCCGCGGAAAGCGCAATGACCCGCTTGCGGCCATAGATGTCGTAAATCAGATCGCCGAAATTCGCGGCGAAGACCCCGGGGCCATTCGTGAGGCGCTCCTTGCTAACGCCCAGAAACTTTTTGGACTACCTGCCTCGTAGGAAACGTGGTTTCCTGCGGGGTTTGCCCTGTTAATGCACTCGTGATACGATTCCGCCATCATGGCGAAGCAGGATATTGACACAGGCGCCGACGCAGCGCTTCAGGAGGACGGTTCCGGACCGCGCGTCTATGAACTTGGCTTCCACCTCGACCCCGAACTTCCCACCGAGGAGGTGAAAAAGGCGTACCAAAGCGTGCGCGAGCTCATCGGAGACAAGGGAACGATCGTTGCCGAAGGCGAACCGCAGAAAATACAGCTCGCCTACACTATTTCTCGCTCGGAAACCTCGGGCCGGCGTGACTTCGATTCAGCGTATTTTTCGTGGATCGTGTACGAGACATCCGCGGAAAAGCACGCAGAGGTAGTCGCCAGCGCGCATGCCGACGCGCACATTATTCGCTTCATCGACCTTCTTACGACCAAGGATGCCGCCCGTCATGCCGTCGAGATGCGCGAACTTTCCTTGAAAGTCCCGGAGCGCGCAGAGGACCCGGAAGCGGTTGCTGGCGCCGAACTTGACGCGGCGCTTGAGAACGTCGTTGTATAATCACGCTATGTACCTCAACAAAGTATTCCTATACGGCAATCTCACCCGCGACCCGGAGCTGAAGGCGCTCCCTTCGGGGGGGCAGGTGGTGAATTTCGGCCTCGCAACGAACCGCACCTATAAGGATAAGAGCGGCGCGAAGCAGGAGGCGACCGAATTCCACAATATCGTTTCGTTCGGTCGCACCGCGGAAGTGATAGCGCAATATATGAAGAAAGGACGCCCCATGTTCGTCGAGGGACGTATCCAGACGAGAAGCTGGGACGATAAAGAGAGCGGCAAGAAGAATTACCGCACAGAGATTGTCGTGGACAACTTCCAATTCGGCGCCGACGGCGGTCCCTCGCGTGGCTCGGGAGCTACGACCAAGAATGAGGAGCAGCCCGCACCGAAAGGTGACGAGGTCATTAAATATCCGGATGAAGAGATAAATCCGGAAGACATTCCGTTTTAATATTTCCCATTATGGCGTACCAAGCTGAACGCGAAGAAATAGAGCTCAAGAAATTCATCGACTATAAGGATGTCGCATACTTGAAGATGTTCACCAATCCGCACGCGAAGATGCTCTCCAAGAAGCGCACGGGCGTTCCAGCGAACAAGCAACGCGACATCATGCAGGCAATCAAGCGCGCCCGCTACATGGCGCTCCTCCCCTACGTTTCTCCCTAAGAGGAAGCAATCGGGCAAAATCGCTCGAAAAAGGTTTTGAGCCGTACGTTCCCGCTTAACCGGAGCGCCGGAAGAATGAAAAAAGCCGTCCGAGGGCGACTTTTTTCGTCACGCTTTCTCGACGCGTTCGGTATAAAGGCCGGTATCGGTGTTGATACGGATAATGTCGCCCGGGTTGATGAAGAGAGGAACGTCAACGGTCGCACCAGTCGCAAGCTCCACGAGTTTCGTGCCGCCCGAGACCGTATTGCCTTTGACCGCCGGCGGGGCATCTTTTACGGGAAGGTCTACTTTCACCGGTATCTTTATCGTCATGGGCGTCTCCTCGTAGGTGAGAACGTCAACGACCGAATTAGGCATGAGCCACTGCACCTTGTCGTGCACCGCTTCCTCGGGGAACGCGAAGCGGTTTTTGAGGTTTCCTTCCTCGGCGAACCAGCTCTGGCCCTTGTTGGTATAGAGATAGAGCGCCTGCATCGTTTCCACATCGGCCTCGGTCACCGTCTCATTCTGGTGGAACGATATCTCGATGACCTTGCCGGAAACAAGGTGGCGTAGCTTCGTCTGGTTCACGGGCTTTCTCATCTGCATGCGGAAGATGTGCGAGGAAAGCACCTCGTAGGGCTCATTGTTGTAGTCAATGATAGTTTTTTGGAGGATTTCGTTGTATGAGAGTACGGCCATGGCTTTGAAACTAATGAAGGGTAAAAGTCGTTATAAAAAGTACCCCGTGAGATAACGCCACGGGGAGCGCGCTAACAACTAACGAGATGCTTCATCTAGAGTTTCGTAAAACTCGCAACTTACTATCTCACGGGGTATGCTAGCAGATGCAATGGGTTTTTCAACTGCCGAACTGAGCCAGTTGACGGACGCCGAGGTGCTCGCGCGCTCGCAGAAGGAGCCGGACCTCTTCGCGCTCATCGTCNCTCGCAGAAGGAGCCCGATCTTTTCGCGATCCTCGTCCGCCGGTACGAAGCCGCTCTTCTGCGGAGGGCGCGCGCGATATTGAAAAGCCCCGAAGACGCGGAGGAGGCCGTGCAGGACGCGTTCACGAAGATGTACCTGTATGCGGATAGATATCACGCCCAGGAAGGGGCAACCTTCTCATCTTGGGCGTACACCATCCTCAACCGCGTTGCGTACACCAAGTATGTCGCGCGACGTAAGGAGAGCGGGCGGCGGGCGGAACTCGAACCGGAGCACTACGAGTCATTGCCGGACGCGAGTGCGGAATTCCTCGAAGACCTTTCGGTACGCAACGAGGTCATCACTGCGCTCGCGAAGCTGCCGGAATCCGCCGCCCGCATCCTCCGGCTCCAGTTCGTCGAGGGAAAGAGCCAGGAAGAGATCGCGGAAAAGGAAGATCTCTCCATCCCCGCCGTGAAAACGCGCGTCCACCGCGCCAAGAAGCTCTTCAAACGAGCGTATGATGAACAGCACTATGAATAATGACCGGTCAAACATCGAGCGCATCGTGATGCAGCGCGTGCATCTTATTCGCGCGCTCCGGTTCGCCATTTCAAGCGGCGTTTTTTCTACCCTCGTGTTCATCCTCGCGCTCTGGGGTATCGGAAGAGAAGTGTGGGTCGCGCAGGTCCTGCAGAACGCCCCGGCACACCCCATCGACATCCTTCGGTTCTACATCGCGGCATTCCTGCACACGCGCCTCCCCGTGCAGGCCCTCGTGGTGCTCGCGCTTGCCGCACTTGCCTACGTTGCGCGCGAGATAGTCCGCGCAATTGCCTTCGTCTCCGCCGCAGAGCGCGTTTAGCTCTCGGCGAGTTTCGCCCGTATCTCCGCGAGAAGCTCCTTCGAGACGTCCTTGCTGTCATGCAGGAAGGTGCGTGCGGCATCGTATCCGCGGCCGAGCGAGGTCTTGCCGAAGGCATACGATGCGCCCGATTTTGTAATGAGCGCGTACTTCTCACCAAGCGCGATAAGTTCTCCTTCGCGGCTGATGCCTTCGTTATAGAGGAGGTCGAATTCAGTGGTCTTGAAGGGCGCGGCGACCTTATTCTTCACTACTTTCACCCGCACACGGCCGCCCACCACCTCCTCTCCCTTTTTGATGCTCGCGATACGCCGAATATCCAGGCGGACCGAAGTATAGAATTTAAGCGCCTTGCCTCCCGGCGTCGTCTCCGGGTTCCCGAACATGACGCCGATCTGCATGCGGATCTGGTTAATGAAAATGACGATGGTCTTGGAGCGCGCCACGATCGCGGTAAGTTTGCGGAGCGCCTGGCTCATGAGCCGCGCCTGCTTGCCAACGTGCTGCTGGCCCATTTCTCCTTCGATCTCGTCTTTCGGCGTGAGCGCCGCGACCGAGTCGACGACGATGATATCCACATTGCCGCTCCGCACCAGACTCTCGACGATATCAAGCGCCTGCTCGCCGGTGTCCGGCTGCGAGATAAGGAGTTCCTGGAGCTTCACGCCGATGCGTCGTGCGTATTCGGGATCGAGAGCGTGCTCGGCGTCGACGAACGATGCTATGCCGCCCTGCTTCTGCGCTTCAGCGACGACGTGAAGCGCAAGCGTCGTCTTTCCGGAAGATTCGGGGCCGAATATTTCAATAATACGCCCGCGAGGGAGGCCGCCCACCCCGAGCGCCGCATCGAGCCCGATAGAGCCCGTCGAGATGACCGGAATTTTCTGTGGCGCACCCGCCCCGAAAGTGGTGATGGCCTCGTCGCCGAATTTCGTGCGGATCTCGTGAAGTGCTTGGTCGATGGATTTCTGTTTTTCGCTTTTATCCGCCATCGCGGCCGTGACCGTCTTCAACGTTTTTTCTTTTTTTGGTTTTCCAAATGCCATGGTTGTGTGGATTAAGGTACGAAAACGGTACGCGTTGCAGTTACCGTCCTGCCGAAGCGGTCGGTGGCCGCAAAGGTAAGTATAGAGCCTCCGCGGGGAAACGTCAGTGTTGATGAGAAGGTCCCGCTCTGGTCATGCAAGAGAGAGGCACCATTGAGCGTGAGGAGGGCAGAGCGGGCGGCTCGTCCGCTCACTTCCACAATACCGTCCGGGAACGAGGCGTTATCGGCCGGAGAAGCGATGGACAGCGCAGGGCCCCACAGAAGAGGCCATGCCTCTATGCTCCCGTAACCGGCAAGTAGGACGAGGATCGCGCCGATAAGATACCGTACCATTCCGACTTATGCGGCCTTGTCGTCCTCGCCCGCACCGCCCGCAGAGCCGGTGAGTGCAGGCGCGGTCCGATTCAGCACCTCGCGCGGTTTGCTGCCGTCGGCGGGACCGATAACACCCTGCGCTTCAAGAACATCCATGAGCCGCGCCGCCCGCGAGTAACCGATTTTCAGTTTTCGCTGCAAATAGGAAGTAGACGCGCGACCGGCCTGCTCAACCGCAGCGCGCGCGTCTTCATACAATGCATCATCGACCTCATCATCAAGGTCGCCATTCACAAGCCCGATAACATCATTCGCCTCCGTGTTCGTTCCATTCCCACCGAAGTCGATGTTCGAGAGATCTCCCGCATTGTGGCTCTTGATATAGTGCACCACTTTTTTCACTTCATTCTCGCTGATGAACGCGGTCTGCAGGCGCACCGGCTTTTGCATGTCGCTTGAGAGGTAGAGCATATCGCCTGCGCCAAGCAGTGTCTCCGCGCCCGAGCCGTCGAGAATGGTACGGGAATCTATCTGCGAAGCGACCTGGAGCGCCATGCGGGTCGGCACATTCGCCTTGATGAGGCCGGTAATGACGTTGACCGACGGGCGCTGGGTGGAGAGCACAAGGTGAATGCCGACCGCACGCGACATCTGCGCGAGGCGGACGATGGAGGCCTCGAGCTCGCGCGGATACGCGTGCATGATGTCCGCGAGCTCGTCGATGACGATGATGATATAGGGAAGCGCCTCGGGCATATCGGACGAACGTTTCGCTCTCGCCGGCTCGTAGACCGACGCATGGTAGGACCCGATGTCGCGTACACGCTCCGCCTCAAGAATGTTATAGCGCCGCTCCATTTCCTTCGCCGCCCATTTGAGCGAAAAGATGGTCTTCTTCGCATCGGTGATAACGGGGGTGAGCAGGTGGGGAATGCCGTTGTATGCGGTGAGTTCGACACGCTTCGGGTCGATCATAATAAAGCGCAATTGGTTCGGGCCGTTCCGATAGAGAAGGGAAGTGATGAGTGCGTGGATAGCGACCGATTTCCCCGAACCGGTGGCACCGGCGACGAGCGCATGAGGCATCTTTGCGATGTTCACATAGTGCGGCGTTCCCGCGATATCCCGGCCGAGCGCGGCAAGGAGCGGTTTGTCACTCCCGCTCCATTCAGGCGCACCGAGCAGGCCGCCGAGGCCGACCATTGCTTTGACGGTATTAGGCACCTCGATGCCAACGAGGGATTTCCCTGGGATCGGGGCCTCGATGCGCACCGGATGCGCGGCAAGCGCCAGTTCGAGATTGTTCGCAAGCGAAACTATCTTTGAGAGCCGGACGCCCTCGGCGGGTTTCACCGCATAGCGAGTGACCGTCGGACCGACCGATACCTCATCCATTTCAAGGTCGATGCCGAAATTCTGGAACGTGCGCTTGATGATATTCGCATTTGCCTTAATATCGCCCACGCCCGGCCGTCCGCGGTCCGCGCCGAGAATGGAGAGCGGCGGCGCCTCATATTCGGCGTCAAAGTTCGCAATACCGGAGGCCTGTGCGCCGGGGAGCTCCGTTTTGTCCGTTGCGCGATTAAAGACGGTTACCACCGGGTCTTCGTCGGACATGCCGACATCTTCGGATTCTCTGTCTTCCGGTTCAGGCACTCCCACAACGTCGGTGAACTCGAGGTCGGATCCGTCGCCATATGAACCGCGCGAACGCAGACGCTGCCAGAGGAATACTGCGTTCTCCCGGAGAAGCGTCCATAGCATCCCGATATCGCTCATGATAGCGATGCCGACCGCGATGAGTGCGCCAAGGAGCACGAACGCGCCCCAGAAGCCGAAAAATCCGGCAAGGGCCTCTCCGAAGAACGTCCCTGCCTGCCCGCCGAAGCGGGTGCCGGGGAAAAGGCCGGCAAATGCAAGTACTGAAGCAAGAATAAGAAGGAGACCGGACGCCGTGAGCGGTTCAAGGACCGACCGGCGCAACCCCGCATACACGCCGACGGCGATGAGGGCAAACGGCAGAAGGAATGCCCCAATGCCGACTATGCCGTAGCTTATGGTGAAGACCGCGGCCCCGACGGGACCTGCCGCGCCGAACATGGAGAGAAGAAACAAGATGCCCGCGGCCACAAGCACGATAGCGGAGGCATAGCGAATAAGAGCATCATATTCCTCCACCTGCTCGGCGCGCGAACGTCCCCGCCTGCCGCCATTCCCGTTCCTGCGACTCATGATGTGTGTATTGTAGCATCGCCCCGCACCACTTGTGCTAATTCCTGCAGTAAAACATACGCAGTGCTTGCAGCGAAAGTGCTACGGGGTATACTGTCCGATACGATATGGGACACGACCGATTAGGTATAGGACAGAGCACCGAAATCCAGCAGATGAGGACAAAAGTCAAAGACCTCGGTCTAGAGGATTTTGTCCTAGAAAATAGCATATTTAACAATGTGTTTGAAAAGGACATCAGAAGGGTATTCATATACAAGAAAGCCGAACGACTAGCAAAGGCCATCCATCTCATAGCCCCGGCCTTTGCCGAGTCGTTGTCCTTGAGAAACCGGGTCGATTCGATCGCGGTCGGCCTCGTGGATGCGGCCCTGCTCTCTCCCGGAGCCGCTCGCACCGCACTCTCTCGCGAGCTCCTGGCGCTCTCAAGCGTGCTCTCCATTGCTAGCACGGGAGGGCTCCTCTCCTCAATGAATGCAGGACTTATGGCCCGCGAAGCCCATGTGCTCCTGCAAGAAGTCGCTTCGTATGAGGAACCGCGGCTCACACTCGCCGATACCCCGACCCTTTCTACGCTCGCAAAACTGCAGCACACAACTGCCTCGCGAAGCACGACCCTTCATCGCCATCGTCCCACAGGAAAGGTCTCGGCGAAAGCTGTGTCGGGCATTCACATTAAAGACAGAGGCGAGGCAATTTTGTCCATTATAAAGGACAAACAGAAAGTGAGTATAAAGGACATCTCTACCCTTATTCGGGGCGTCTCTGAAAAGACCATCCAGCGTGAGTTGTTGGCACTTATTTCCCTTGGGAAGGTCACGAAGCAGGGGGAACGCCGCTGGAGCACGTATTCTCCGATCTGACCGGCAGGCGGCTCAGCCACGTCAATTTTTGACTCTTTTAGGCGGTTTTGGTAGTATTCGCCCGTGGTAGCAGCCAGGAAGATAGCGCAGTGATAAGGCGGTCCGCCGCAGAGCGGACGGCCTTTTTATCGTTATTTCTCCTCGGTAGTTATCCACATGGGTAATTAGGAATGCCTGTCCTCGGCTATATACTAGGGGACAGTCCTTATGGGACTTCTTTTGTTCCCCCGCTGCGGTGAGCGAGAGCGAATCCATAAGGGCGTACTTTGATAACCGAATAGTCCGCTTCATGGGCGGACATCAACCCTTACCAACTAACCCATGGCGCACTGGTCGATACCGTTCGCTGTGGGGTAGTGTGAAATTGAAAGTGCTTCGTGCGTGTGCGCAACATTAATTATCATGTGCTCCTAAAAATCATTAACAATTGTTTATGACAACGATAACTACAAAAGCAATGGCGAAAGTTGCTGTGGTTGCAACCGGACTCGCAATGGCGACGTCGATGCTCTCACTCGCTCCTATCGCGCATGCGGCTACCTCCTGTTCCTTCACGACTGACCTCACGGTCGGTGCGACGGGTGCAGCGGTAACGTGCCTCCAGCAGTCGCTCATCGCGAACGGATACTCGATCCCTGCTGGCGCGACCGGATACTTCGGTATGCAGACAAAGGCGGCAGTGGCGGCGTGGCAGGCGGCTTCCGGTGTTTCACCGGCAGTTGGCTACTTCGGTCCGATCTCGCGTGCGGCCTTTACTCTCGGCAACACAGCTGGCGGCGCGACCGGCGGCACCTCAACGGTCCCCGGTTGTCTCCCCGGCTACGCCTTCAGCCCGGCCACCGGCCAGTCCTGCGCAGCAGGATCGGTCAGCGGTCTTACCGGCTTGGGTCGCCTGACCAACATCAGCTCGCTCGGCGATGTCTCTTCTGACCTCGACGAGGGAGATGCTACGACAGCGGTCATGGGCGTTTCAGCTGATGCTACGGGCGGCGACGTCGCTATCCAGCGCGTTGACGCCGAGTTCACCATCGCTAGCAGCGGCGGCAGCTCGAACCTCAACAAGTATGTAAGCGACGTAAGCCTCTGGCTCGGCAGCACGAAGCTCGCTTCGATGGACCCGGCCCTTGGCGACAAGGATGGTCGCGCATGGACGTACCGCTTCTCTGGTCTCAGCAATGCGATCATCAAGAGCGGCGCGACCGGCAACATCTATGTCAAAGTGACCCCGGTTGAAAGCATCGGAGCGGACGAAGATGGAGACACGATTACGGTTGACCTCGATGCCAATAGCGTTCGCGCAGTTGGCGGAGACGGCATCTCCGACACATATGTGGCGGATGACACCATCTCGGGCCAGACCTTCACGGTCTCCTCGTCTGACGCGGGCACGCTTACGATCACAGCCGCAAACGACAACCCGACGGCAAGCCAGGTGACGACCGCAAGTACGTCTACGAACGGCGTCAAGCTTCTCTCCTTCAATATGAAGGCGAAGAATACGAACGCAGTAGTCACGGACGTTGTGGCAAGTTTCGGCACCTCGGATGACAACCTGAACGACGTTATCAGCACGGTCTACCTCAACAAGGGCTCCACGGTCCTCAAGTCGAAGACCCTCTCGACCGGCACCTACGGCACGATAACCTTCAGTGATGTCAACCAGACCATCTCGAAGGATTCGACGGAGAACTACACCATCACGGCCGACCTCAAAGGCCAGACGGCTGCTCTCTACGTGGACGGCACGACCATCGTCGCTTCGACAACGACGACCGGTTGGGATGTTTCTGACGTGAACGGCGCGACGGTGACTCCGTCTGCGGCCGCAGTCGGCAACACGATGACGCTGACAGGCCAGGGCATCTCGGTCGCGCTTAACGGCACGCCGAGCTCGACGCTCATCACGGCGGCCGACCCGGCGACGACCAACTCGGAAGACGTTCGCCAGTTCACCATTCCGTTCAAGGTAACGGCGGGTGACGACGACATCTACGTCTCGGGTGCCACTGGGACCGGCGAAATCGCGTACGCGACGACGACGACCTCTACCGGATCGTCGACCGACCAGGGTACCGCGAACCTCTCGGTGGGCGACACGGTCTCTGGCGACCTCGTCGGTAGCTACTACAAGGTTCTCGCGGGCACGACACGTAACTTCACGTTGAACGTAACCTACACGGCGACGGACGACGGCTACACGGGTCTCCAGCTCTCGAGCATCAACTACGGCACCGGCACTGGTATGGGCCAGACCTACAGCTCGAACCTCAACACGTTCAAGACACCGGACGTGTACATGAGCTACACCAACTAACGGTCGTAGCGAGTTGTAATCGCGGTCCTTCAGGACCCCGGCTCGGAGAATCGGTCCGAGTAAAAGCGAAAGCCACCCCTTTAGGGGTGGTTTTTGCTTTTCTCGCGCTTAGCCCTTCTTTCATATCTTGGATAGTGTAGTCGTATCGGCGGAATATGTGCTACCTTGTGTGTATATGCGCAAGGATAAGCATCCTATACTCCCATTCTTCGTCGAGTTCGTGAAGTTCTCCACTGGTTTCGCCGTCATCGTCGCGATAGCGCTGTTCACGCTCCAGGTCGCCGCCGCCACGGTGCAATGATTGCGTTTTCCGCCGTACCTTGGTACAGTTGATTTTGTACGAACCGAAGACCGTAAGTGGCCCACGCTGGTCGATGGGCATGAACCTTACGCAGGGCGACCCCGTGAGATAGGCGAAGCCGCCATCTCACGGGGGAACTCTCCTTTATTTCGTTCGTACGAGAAATCGTATGGCAATATCAAAAGACAAGAAACGCGCCATCGTCGCGAAGCTGACCGACGCTTTCAAAGAAGCGTCTTCGATCGTGTTCGTCGGCTTCAGCAAACTCACGGTGAAGGACGTGTCAAAAGTGCGCAAAGAGCTTTCGCACGCGGGCGTGCGTTATTTCGTGGCAAAGAAAACGCTCATCCGCAAAGCGCTCGCCGAGCGCGGCTACGCGGGAGAAACGCCGGAACTGCCGGGAGAGGTCGCGATCGCGTGGACCACGGAGGACGTGACCGCGCCTGCGCGCGGCGTGCACGAGCACGGCAAGAAACTCAAAGGAGCGCTCGCCATCCTGGGCGGCGTGTTTGAGGGAGCATTCGCGGATGCCAAGAAAATGATAGGCATCGCGACCATCCCGCCCTTGCCCGTCCTGCGCGGCATGTTCGTGAATGTCATTAACAGTCCTATCCAGGGGCTTGTTATGGCGCTGGACCAGATTAGCAAGAAGAAAGTTTAACTTAAATTCATATGACAGATGAAATGAATACAGCTGAGGTCGCATCGGCCGCAGGTGCTGAGGCTCCGGCCGAACGTATCGAGGTGCCGAGCAAGTTCAAGAAACTCGTGGAGGAAGTCGAGGCCATGACGGTCATCGAGCTTTCCGAGCTCGTGAAAGTGCTCGAGAAAAAGTTCGGCGTTTCGGCCGCGGCGGTCGCAGTCGCCGGCCCTGCCGCAGGCGCCGCTCCGGAAGCGGAAACCAAGTCAACGAATGACGTGGAGCTTACCGAAGCGGGAGCGAACAAAATAGCCGTCATCAAGGCGGTGAAGGAGGCGCTCGGTCTCGGCCTCAAGGAGGCGAAAGACCTCGTTGACGGCGTTCCTTCGATGCTCAAGCAGGGCATGAAGAAGGAAGATGCCGCAGAGCTCGCGAAGAAACTGGAGGCCGCCGGTGCGAAAGTCACACTGAAGTAATCTTCAAGTAAACCCCGCACCACTTTGGAGACAAGGTGGTGCGGGTTTTGCGTTTTCTGACGCGAGCGCTTACACTGGCGACAACCATGAAGCCCTTGGCAAAACTTTTCGGCTCCTCCGCCCGTCTCAAAGCCCTCCGCCTCTTCGTGTTCAACCGGGAAGCCGTGTTTACCCCCGCCGAAGTTATGCTCCGGACCAAGCTTGGAACAAAAGCCGCACGCCGTGAGCTCGCAGCACTCATTGCTTCTGGACTAGTGCGTAAAAAAGGGTCTGGCGCGTCGCTGAAGTACCAAACGAATCCGCGTTTCGAACATCTCGATGCGCTCGATTCTTTCATTCGCGGGACGACCAATGTGTACCCGCGAAGCATGATCATGGGCCTCCGTCGCGCCGGGACGCTGCGGCTCGTTGTGCTCTCGGGGCTTTTTACGGGCATTCTCGAATCACAGATAGATCTGCTTGTCGTCGGAGACCATCTTGACGAGCGCATATTGGCGGCGGCCGTACGGTCGCTTGAAGCCGAGTTTGGAAGGGAAGTCCGCTACGCGTCATTCGCAACAGAGGATTTCCGCTACCGTTACGGGGTCTACGACCGCTTGTTACGGGATGTTTTTGACTATCCACACCGGCTTCTTATCGATAAAATAGGGCTGTAGAACTTGGTACACTTCTACTAGATGCTCGGCTCACTCAGCGCGAGCAGATTAGCCACATAACACAAGCGTTATCACATTATTATGGTATTCACCACATGGGCGGATGTGCTCAGCCAGTCCTTTCAGAGCCTCTTCTACGGACTGGTCGCGTTCATCCCGAATTTAGTCATTGCGATAATCATATTCATCGTTGGCTGGCTCGTCGGCGTCGGCCTCGGACGCGTCGTCAAGCAGGTTGTTGACGCGCTTCGCGTTGATCACGCGCTCCGGTCAACCGGCATTGAGCGCCTCTTGTCTCGCGCCGGCTTCGGACTCTCCTCTGGGAAATTCCTCGGCTTCCTCGTCGAGTGGTTCTTCATCATCGTCTTTCTGGTGGCGGCGCTCGATGTCCTCCGCTTGACGACCGTGAACATCTTCATCAGCGAAGTTGTCCTCGGCTATCTCCCGCAGGTAATCGTCGCAGTTCTTATCCTGCTGGTCGCGGCGGTTGTTTCGGAAGCAGTAGAACGCGTCGTGACCGGTTCGGCAAAGGCCGCGTCGCTCCATGCGGCCGGCTTCCTCGGCAAAGTGGCGCGCTACGCGATCTGGATATTCGCATTCCTTGCGGCGCTTGCGCAGCTGAATGTGGCGACCGCTTTCGTGCAGACCCTCTTTACAGGCGTCGTCATTGCGGCTTCTCTCGCCATCGGCCTTGCCTTCGGTCTCGGCGGCCAGGCATCGGCGGCTCGCTATCTCGACCGTCTCCAGTCAGAGATCAGAGAATAAGTTTCTCTCCTCGCACAACGCCCCGCACAAGCGGGGCGTTGTGTTTTTACATCTTGCCTTGACGGGGCCGAGACAGAAGGACATTATGAAAGACTGTTTAAGTGCCGTCCCGCACTTAAACCAATCCACGCGAGGACATTATGCAACAACAGAAACGCAAAGAGAAGATCAGGCATGCCCTCGTCTTGGGCGGCAGCGGCGACCTTGGAGTAGCTGTAGTACGCGAGTTTGTCGCGAACGGCGTCAAGGCCGTGAGCTTTACCTACGGCAGCAATCTCCGGACGGCAGCGCGTCTTGCAAAAGAATTGAAGAAAAAAGGAGTGAAAACCTATTTCGCCTCTCCCGACCTGCTTGACGACAAAGCTTTTCGCGCGTTCCTCGACAAGGCAGTGCGAGCAGTCGGGGAAGAGATCACCACGATGGTGAACACCGTCGCCATCTCGCCGGACCGCCCGCTCAAAGAGCAGACGGTGGAGCTATGGAGACGGGTGCTCGATGTGAATTTGATCAGTTCGTTCATCGTGACGAGAGCGGTCGCTGACCGGATGAAAAGAAAGGGAATCCCGGGTTCAATCGTGCTGGTTGCCTCTGACAACGGCATCAATGCGCACTCGCCGTTCTCGGCTCCCTATGACAGTTCGAAGGCGGCGCAGATCCACAAGACCAAAAACATCGCCGAGCCCTATGCACCCGGCGTACGCATCAACAGCGTCTCGCCGGGCTGGTTCAATTCGAAGTTGAACCGCACGGTGCCGAAGCGCGAGGTGCAAAAAGAGACCAAAAAGATTTGGCTCAAGAGATTTCTCGAGCCCCAGGAAGTGGCCTGGGCCATCTATTTCCTGGCAAGCCCGAAGGCCATCGCTCTGTACGGGCAGAACATTGTGCCTAATGGCGGATACCGCTAGAAATACGCCGGTTCCTGTTCCTTTCCAGTCCCGCTTCGGCGGGACTATCCTTTACTTGACGCCCCCTACGGGCTCGTCTATACTCGCTGTACGTGTCTACAAAAACAACAAACCTTAACCATTTGGGGATAGGCCGCTGAGGCCGCGCGTTTGTAACGCGAACCGCCCCATTGGGGCGGTTCGCGTTTTTGAGGGACACAGATCTTTGACATCGAACCCCATTAGATACTCAACGGACTACACGTCGTGGTGAGTAATGCGTTTTGCGGCACGTGATAATTCACGCATCGCAAACCGTACATCTGGAAAGTTATCTAACGGGGCGAATATGCAAAAGGTAAATCGAATTCCGCGGCAGTGGTGCTGCGGGATGAGAGAGTGCGAGTGAATGAGTGTGATATATAGGTCTCCGTACGAGAGACATAAGAGTGCACGGTGGATGCCTTGGCCTAGGACGGCTAAGAAGGACGCGACTAACCTGCGAAAAGCTTCGGGGAGGCGTGTTGAACTGTAATCCGCGGGGTAACGCCCGTGTGAAGCGAACCCGGGGAAGTGAAACATCTCAGTACCCGGAGGAAAAGAGAACAAGAGGAGTTGCGTTCCGCTGGCGCGTATGTTCGTGCCAGAGGAACGCAACTCTCGTGATACCCCAAGTAGCGGCGAGCGAAAAGGGAAAAGCCCAAACCACGTGGGATAACAGTGTTCGAATCAGTACCGACTCGAATGGCAAAAAAGCTTTTGGAGTTCGTGCGAGATTTTGACAGTGTTATCCCACGTGGGGTTGTAAGATGTGAGCATCGTACTTGTACGAGAAGAGTTATCAATCGTCTGTGTAGCGGAAACTGCTGGGAAGCAGTGCCACAGAGGGTAATGGCCCCGTACGCGAAATGCATGACGACTCTTGCTCATATTCTTGAGTAACTCGAGACATGAATAGCTCGAGTGAATCTGCCGGAACTAACCGGTAAGGCTAAATACGTCCTATGACCGATAGTGAACTAGTACCGTGAGGGAAAGGTGAAAAGAACCCCGAGAGGGG
>Ga0076063_111_pt1 | contig 40711 bp, 35 predicted proteins | sample RifGroB1_FD_68178 | JGI IMG/M metagenome (GOLD analysis project Ga0076063, IMG submission 68178) | Parcubacteria bacterium GW2011_GWB1_57_6
CGGGGGGCATTTCTATCCGATCATCGCGGTAAGCGAAGCGCTGCGCGACCTCGTCCGCGAGAAGCACCTCGTCGAACCAAGAATGTATTATGTGGCGCCGACGCCGTTCGATGAGAAAGCGCTCTTTGAGAACGGTATCACCTATATCTCCGTACCGGCGGGGAAGATGCGCCGGTACGCCTCCTTCGCGAATGTCACCGATTTTTTCATAACCATCGTCGGAATATTTTCGGCGATCTTCGTACTGTTCCGCATATATCCGGATGTCGTCATGAGCAAGGGCGGCTATGCGAGCGTGCCGACGGTGCTGGCCGCGCGCCTCCTCGGCATACCGGTCATCGTTCACGAATCGGACGCGAAGCCCGGGAGAGCAAACCTTCTTGCCGCAAAATTCGCCGAACGGATAGCCATTTCCTTCGAGAGCGCGGCGGCATATTTCCCCAAACGGGTGCAAAACAGGATCGCTCGTACCGGCATCCCCATCCGCAAGGCCCTGATGCGGACGGAGGAAGAAGGTGCGCGGCAGTATCTCGGCCTCGAACAGGGCATACCGACCGTGCTCATCCTGGGCGGCTCGCAAGGAGCAAAGAACATAAATGAGATCGTCCTTTCCGCGCTTCCGGACCTCGTTTCCTTCGCCAACATTATCCATCAGACGGGACCGGCGAATTTCAAGAACGTAGAAGACGTGGCGCACGTCGTGCTCACCACACATCCGCAGAAAGAGCGCTACCATCCGTTCAAGTATCTGGACGAGATATCGCTCCAACGCTCCGCAGGCGCTGCGAACATCATCGTTTCGCGCGCGGGCGCAAATTCGATTGCCGAGATAGGCCTTTGGAAGAAACCGGCTATCCTCGTTCCCATCCCCGAATCGGTGAGTCACGACCAGCGTACCAACGCGTATGCGTATGCCCGCACCGGAGCCGCCATCGTGCTTGAGGAAGGGAATCTCACGCCGCATCTCCTCGTTTCCGAGATAAAGCGCATCTCGGGCGATCTGGAACTGGGAAAACGGATGTCCGCGAGCGCCGCTGGTTTCACCGACCCGAATGCCGCGCGCATCCTGGCGGCCGAAATGATATCCATCTCGCTCACGCACGAATCATGAACCCCGTCGTCACTCGCTTCGCCCCCTCGCCGACCGGATATCTCCACGCCGGCAATTACCGAACCGCCGTATTCGCATATCTCTTCGCAAAACACCACCGCGGCTCTTTCATCGTCCGCATCGAAGACACAGATGCAGCGCGTTCCAAGCCGGAATATGAGGCGAATATCCTTGAGGCGCTTGCTTGGCTTAACTTGCCGGCGGATGCAACCTATCGACAGAGCGACCATCGCGCGCGGCATCGCCAACTGCTCGAGAAGCTCATCGCGGATGGCACCGCATACGTCTCGAGAGAGAAACCGCAGGCGCCGGGGGACAGGGAAGAGGTCATTCGTTTTAAGAATCTGGGCGGTTCCGTCACGTTCAGCGATGTCATCCGCGGCGAGATCACGACGGACGTGACCGATCTGGGCGATTTTATCATCGCCCGCTCGCTCGACGAGCCCGTGTTCCATTTCGCGGTGGTAGTGGATGATGCGGACGAGCGTGTTACGCACGTCATCCGCGGCGGCGACCACATATCGAACACGGCGCGGCAGATGCTCATTCAGCGCGCGCTTGGTTTGCGCGCGCTTGGTTTCCCGGCGCCGCTCTATGCGCATCTGCCGCTCATCCTCGATAGCCAGCACAAGAAACTCGGTAAACGCACCGGCGCGAAGGCGCTGACCGAATACCGCGACCGGGGTATCCTTCCCGAAGCGATGCTCAACTATCTCGCCTACCTGGGCTGGAATCCGGGAGACGAGCGCGAGTACCTTTCGCACGACGAACTCATAGAGGCCTTCGACCTTGCTCGCGTGCAAAAGGGAAGTGCCATCTTCGACGACGTGAAGCTCTTGTCGGTAAATCAGCATTGGATGCGCCAGCTCCCGGCGGATGATTTCATTTCGCGCGGGAATCTCGCGGCTCCCGATACCGAAAAACTGCGAAAAATCGTTCCTCTTCTCAAAGAGCGCGCACGGACCTTTGGAGAGGCACGCGAAATGCTCTCCGGCGAACTGTCTTTCCTTTTTCACGAGCCAAAACTCGATAAAAACCAGCTCCTCGCCAAGGAGCCGCCCGGACGTCCTGGCACGGCAATAACGGCCTTACAGGGCCTTTTAGGGGCCATAAAAGCCCTTTCCGAGGGTGTTTCGGCAGAAGCGCTAAAAGAGGCGATTATGCCCCTTGCCAACGCGGAGGAGGCGAAGGGGAAGGGCGGCAGAGGGGCGGTACTCTGGCCTCTGCGGTACGCGCTTTCCGGCGCGGAACGCTCACCGGACCCTTTCACACTCATCTCCATTCTGGGTCCTGGGGAATCGGTTTCCCGCATACAACGGGCAATTGCTGTGGCCAGCACTAGTCCCGAGCGATAAATTCCGGCGAGCAAATTGCTTATATTGTAGTGCTGGCTATACTTGGGGGATAATGACGCGTTTTTGGTTCCTGCTTCTTTTCGTATGTGTGAGCGGTTTTGCTTTTTCGTTTCCGCAATCGGCACTCGCTGACACCGTTTCCGACCTCCAGGCCCAGATCACCGCGAATAATCAGCGACTCGACACTCTCAAAGCCGAAATAGCCGCGTTTCAAAAAGATCTGGATACGCTCGGAACGAAGAAAAATACCCTCCAATCCGCCATAGGTTCGCTCACCATCTCCCAGAAACAACTCGCCACACAGATACAAGCGACCCAAAACAAGATCTCCTCGGCTAATTTGGAAATCCGACGGCTCACGCTGTCCATCGGGGACAAGGAGAAGACCATCACGGCCGATCAGGCGGCCATCGCCAAAGCGCTCCGGGGCATCGCGCAGGATGAACAAACTCCGCTGGTGGCCCATCTGATCTCTTCCGATTCCCTCGGTGACGCGTGGCGGGCCGCTGACAACGCCATCCAGCTCAATCGCGCGCTCGGTGACGATGTCGCGGACCTTCGGAGCGCGCGCAAGCAGCTTTCCGACAATCGCGACGCAGTGACCGCGCAAAAGGAGGAACTTCTCGCTTTGCAGAGCGAGCTTACGGTTCAGAAACGCTCCGTTGACGCGAACAAAGCCGCGCAGCAGAAATTGCTCGCAGATACGAAAAATCAGGAAGCGAATTACCAGAAACTTATCGTGCAAAAGCAGGCGGCCGAGCAGGCGCTCGAGCAGGAGCTCGCGAACTTGAGCAGCCAGCTGGATCTCATCGTGCATCCCGGACGCCTGCCGAAGGTCGGCTCGGGCGTTCTTTCGTGGCCTTTCCCGCGTTCTTTCATGAACAATTGCGCGCAGCGCAAAGGAGTGTTCGGCAACATTTTTTGCATCACCCAGTATTTCGGCACGACGCCTTTTTCAACCGCCAACCCGCAGGTATACAACGGCAAAGGCCACAACGCTATTGACGTCGGTGCGCCGGACGGCACTCCAATTCTCGCCGCGCTCTCCGGCACGGTGCTCGCGACCGGCAATACCGACCTTGTGTCGAACTGCTACTCGTTCGGCAAATGGATAATGGTGGAGCACTACAATGGCTTAAGCACGCTCTACTCGCATCTCTCGGCCATCGATGTAACAAAAGGGCAGAAGGTTTCGACCAGACAGGCGATAGGCCTTTCTGGCCGAACCGGCTACGCGACCGGATCGCATCTCCACTTCGGCGTCTACGCTACCGAGGGGACCAAGATAATGCGCCTCGGTGATTTCCGCGACGGCGTGAAAACTGGCTGCGCTTCCGCCGTCATGCCGGTCGCAACTCTCGACGCATACCTAAATCCGCTTTCATATCTATAACTAAATTGGGTCTTTTGCATCCCTCGTGAGCCAAAGGAGTAGGGAAGCGTAGGTGCGATGCGGGGACCATTTTTGCGCTATGGCGAGGAGTTTCTCGCGGGACGCGCCTTTCGGCAGGCCGTAGAGCGCCTCTATCGCGCGGACGAGGCCGAGATCGCCGGGAGAAAACACATCGCCTCGGCCGAGCGCGAACAAGAGGAACATTTCGGCCGACCACGGACCAAGGCCCCAGATGCCCAGCAATTTTTCGGTGGCATCGGCCTCGGAACTTTTTCCCAATGAAACAAGATCGAGCTCGCCTTGTTTCACCGCTCGCGCGATGGTTTTCAGCGTTTTGATCTTTGCTGCCGAAAGTCCGGCGTTGCGGAACGCCGCAAGTCGCTTTTTCATGATGATGTCGGGCGTTACGGTACCATTGCAGACCTTTTTCACTCGCGCAAAAATGCTCCGCGCGGCGGCAACGCCGAGCTGCTGAGAAATAACGGTGCGCACGAGCCGTTCAAAAAGCGCGTTGCGTGTTCGTTTCCCGACAAGCCGCACGGGCAGGGAAGAGTGGTATGCCCGCGTGGCGTCGTGGAAATGGGGATCTGTTTTTTTAAAATGCTTCAATGCGATGGCGCGGCTCGTCATGCCGAGATTTTAACACCCGCCCTTTCTTCATGTTGTTGTATAATGCGGCCATGCTCAATCTCATCTTATGGATATTTGTGCTAGTCCTCGGCCTATCCTTCTTCGGCATCTCCCTTGAAGCGATAATTAATTCTCCCGCCGGCCAGGCGAACTTCGGTTATCTGCTCTATCTCCTTTCACAGCTTTGGCATTTGTTCATTACCTACGTACAGCAGTTCGTAGGTAAGTGAGTCGCACAATATATCTTTCACGACATGCGACAAGCTGATGAGCGTGCTTAAAAATCCGGTCCAGAACGCATAGACCTGAAGACGCCGGGCGGAATATCTCGGGTGCTTCACATGCATAGGGACAGCATACCACCGCCGCAACCTCTTCCCTTCCCGTCGGTGGGGAAATCGGACCTAGCAAGAAGCGTGCGCGAGGATGTAATCATACGCTTCGTCAACCGAATCAACGAGCGTGTAGAGCTCCATATCGGCTTCGTCAATGGCGCCGCGCTCCTTGTACAGCGTTTTTTCGATAAAGGAGAGGAGCGGCTCCCAATATGATTTTCCGAAGAGGAGTATCGGGACCTTACGTATCTTTTTCGTCTGCACCAGGGTCACGATCTCAAAGAATTCGTCGAGCGTACCGAAGCCGCCCGGAAAATAAATGTAGACTTCCGAAGCGTACGTCAGCATGACCTTGCGGACGAAGAAGTGGTCAAAACCGAACCGTTCGGTTAGATACGGGTTATAGACCTGCATGTCCGGCAAATTGATGTTGAGTCCGACCGATACGCCTCCGACCTCGAATGCGCCCTTGTTCGCCGCCTGCATGACGCCGGAACTGCCGCCGGTAATGATGGCGAACCCTTTCTTCGCCAGCCGGGCGGCGAGTTCGGACGCATGCCGGTATACGTCGTCTTCAAGCGATGCGCGGGCGCTACCGAAAAAGCTCGCGGCGAGGCCGTAGCGGCGGATGATGTCGAACCCTTCGATGAATTCCGACATTATCTTGAACACCCGCCATGATTCTATTTTTTTTGGCCTGCAGACGAGCATCGGGCGGTCCGCGGGCATGGTCCGGCTTCCTTCGTGCACGGAACGTGCGAGGCGTTCAGCCATTTCATATCGTACGGACGGCTGCGGCGGAGCAACCGGCAGACGCGTCAAATCGTCGTTCATGTCTTCCTATGGTACCAGTTCACAGGCCTTTGCAATTGGCGGCGGGGGCATAACCTGCCGCGCGCGCGAACGAAGCGGATGCGAACCAGACCTTGTTGGCGTCCGAGATGCGTTCGACTCCGGCGCACCATGGCAAATAATATTTCATGCCAGATTTTGAAGCCACAACCTGCTCTTGCGAGGAAGTGGCGACACCAGAGGTTTTTTCGAGGCGTACGCCGTCTTCTTGTTCCGCATCAAGCCCCGCGAGGTAACCGAAGCCGAAGCTGAACGTTGAAGCCGATACGACAAGGGCGAGAATGAGCAGGTCTCGCGGGATACATTCGGTAAAACTTTTGCATTTTCTGCGAGCTTCTGCTATAGTCATACGGTAAAACTATATCACCATGGCGTCAACAAAAGCCGGCGGATCAGCCAAAAACCTTAACGACTCAAACCCGAAATACCTCGGGGTGAAGCTCGCCGACGGCGCTCCTGCCCGTCCGGGCATGGTCATCGTCCGCCAACGCGGCACGAGAATAGAGGCCGGAAAAAACGTCGCGGTGGGACGCGACCATACGCTCTTCGCCCTTGCCTCCGGCACGGTTGCCTATCGCACTCGTCGCAAGACCAATTTTACCGGCCGTATCGTCTCCAAGAAAGTCGCCGAGGTGGTTTAAGCCGGTTTTTCGAAGTGCTGCCAATCCTTGAACTGCCGCCAATCTCCTCCCCATTCCCAACCGCGTGATCTGAAGAGATCTGCCGTTTCGTGCGTTATCGTTCCCTGCTTCCGGGATTCGTAGGATGCATTCTGGGGCACGGTTGTGCCGTCCGGACGTACATAGGGGTTCTGAACGGGATTAATATCTAGGGCGCGGCCGAAGGAATGATTCGAAAGCCGGTCCGTGCCGTGAATGACGCGGTAATTAAACGCTGACGTGTTGTTTGCGGCCATCGACGCGTCGTCATTCCAATCGAATGCGACGACGGGGATCATTTTTTCTATCGGAAATTTACGCTCAAGTAATTCCTCAAAAATGCATTGAATCTCGCGGGCGAGATCGGTATGGACCAAAAGTTGCCCCATTCGTACGGTTCCTTCAAACGACAGATACGGAATATCGAGTAATGTTTGTGCTTGTTTGATTTCTTTCGGGATATCTTTCCTTGCGAGAGATTCCTCCAGCGTCATGACAATCACGCCTCCGATTCGACAGTAATGGAAAATCTTCCAAAGGTCTCGCCGGTCGTGACGGGAATATCGAATGTACCCAACTCCTTGATCGGCTTGTCCAATTTGATGGCGCCCTCGGGAATATCGATGCGGGCCTGTTCTTTCGCCGCGACGCGTATCTCGGACTCCCCTACCGCGTCATACAGATGACCTTTCTCATTCGCTTTCGCTGTAACCACGATGCGCGCATCGGCGAGTGAAGCAATGTTTTGCGCGAGGAGCTTGGCATCAAGCTCGGCGCGTTCGGCGTTCCTCTTTCGCCGCACTTCCGCTTCCTTGAGAGCCGCCGGAGTGGCCGCAATGGCAAGCTCCTGCGGAATGAGGAAGTTCAAGGCATACCCGTCCTTGGCTTCCACTACCTCGTGAAGGCGCCCGATGCCTTTTACGTCTTTGAGCAAAATGACTTTCATAGCACCACCCTACTGCAAAGAGAGCCGGACCGCAATAGTCAAAATGCGCCTTCGTTGCGGGCCATCAATTGCTTGCGGCGGAAAAACCATTTTCCGCATTCCACGGCGGCGATATTAAGTATGCCGACCGCCACGACACCAAGGAGCCAGAAAAACGGCAGAGAAACCGTATTAAATACCGACTGCAAAAACGGGATATAAATCGCCGCGCCCATGAGGACGACGCCGACGCCGACGCCGACGACCAAATATAGATTTGAAAATATCGAATAGGTAAAGATGCTTTTTTCCAAACTTCTCAGTGCAAAAGCCAGGAATAAGGTATACGTGCCGAAGCTTGCGAAAATAAACGTTCTCACGATATCTTCCGGAAACCCGGCCCGTAGCATGGTCCAGTACAGTACGAACAACAGTGCGCTGGTGGAGAGGCCTATATAGAGGATCAGGAAATTCATCAAAGGATTAAAGAGTCCGGTATTCGTACGCTGGAGACGGCGGGTCATCCCGTCGATGTTTTTCTCAAAAGCGAATGCGACAGCGGGAAAACTGTCCGAAAAGAAATTCACCCACAAGATCTGAAGAGCGTTCAATGGAAGCGCCACACCGGTCGCAAGAGCACCTCCTATCAAAATCAGTCCGTCTGCCACCGAAGAGAGCAGATACACCAGCACCTTGCGGATATTGTTCATCATCTGCCGCCCTTCTTCAACGGCGGCGACAATCGTCTCAAAATTATCGTCGAGTAGTACGAGATCGGCCACGTCGCGAGCCACTTCCGTGCCCGAGCCCATAGCAATGCCGACGTCCGCCTGTTTGATACTGGGAGCATCGTTAACGCCGTCGCCGGTCATCGCCACAACCTCCCCCATTTCCTGGAGGATCCGTACCATTCGCATTTTATCAAGGGGAGATACTCGTGAAATGACCTGTAGGTGAGGCAACCGACTTTTCAGTTCCTTGTCTGACAGGGGGCGCAATTCCGAAGCATCCAAGACGCTGCGCTCGTCGATCCGCATGCCGACTTCGCGGGCGATCGCTTCCGCCGTACCGCGATGATCGCCGGTCACGATCATTGTCTTTATTCCGGCCTGTTCGAGGCGACGGAGGGCGTCTTTGACGCGCGGGCGCACCGGATCGTTCAGTGTTAGCAAACCTTGAAAAGAGAGTTGCGCGAGTTTCAGGTCCTTCGAGAAGGAAAAATCCTTTCTTCCCTCGTTTTCTTTGATCGCGACCCCTAGGACAAGTTCGCCCGATTTGGCCAGGGCATGTATGGTTCCCAAAGCTTCTTCTTGCTGCCTCGAATCAAGCGTTGAATGGGCTACGAGGATATCGGGTGCGCCTAAAAATACCAGCACATCCCTCTCATGGTTGCGTATCAGCGAAACGGAAAATTTATTAACCGCGTTAAACGGCAGAGAATTCAGCAATGGATTTTTATGTCTGGCTTTTTCGACCGTTATTCCCCGGAGTGCGGCCGACTGCACGAGTGCCTTCTCGATCACCCGACCGTTCATTCGCCATCCGGACGGGTGATCGTTCGGGTTTTCCACAAGGACATTTGTGTTCAGAAGCGCCCATTCGAGCAGTGTTCCCGCTTCCTTTCCTTCGGCCGGAATGATCTTGCTGATGGCCATGCTCGCTTGGGTCAGCGTGCCGGTTTTATCGGTCAGGATGATAGTGGTGCTTCCCAGCGTTTCCGCTGCAATCAGTTTCCTCACTACTCCTTTGCGGCGCGCCATGCGCTGTACCCCGATGGCCAGTATGACCGTCATCGCCACGGGCAATCCTTCCGGAACCGCCGCAACCGCGATCGCTACCGACGTAAGAAACATGTCCACGTATGAGTACCCGAGGGCGATGCCGGCGCCGAAAATGGCGAGCGTGAGCACTCCCAAAAAAGATCCTGCCTGGAGGCTGAACGTCGCTATCTTTTTTTGGAGCGGTGTCTCCTCCCGCTGTGATTCGGCGACGAGGGCCGCTATTTTCCCCAATTCGGTCGAGAAACCCGTACGACATACCACTGCCGTCCCCACCCCTTGGGTGACCAAAGTTCCGGCGAACACCATGGACCGCTGATCCCCGAGGGCAGCAGCCGCGCCCACCGGTTCGACCGACTTTGATACCGGCAGTGATTCTCCCGTCAAGATCGCCTCGTCAACCTGGAAGTCGTTCACGAACGCGAGACGCGCGTCCGCGGGGACACGGTCCCCTTGCGTGAGGCGTATGATATCCCCCGGCACTATCCGCGCGGCGTCTATTTCACGCTCTTCCGTGTCACGAATGACACGCGTGCGTTGTTTAAGATACGTCTTGAGTTCTGACAGCGCCTTTTCCGCCTTGAATTCCTGATAAAAGCCAAGAATAGTGTTGACCAGAACGGCGATAAAAATGAAAAAGGCGTCGCGATAATGGGCAATAAGGAACGTCACACTACTCGCGAACAGCAGGATGAGGATCAAGGGGCTCTTGAACTGGTTCAGGAAAATCCGAAGCCAAGGCGACCGCTGCGGCCTTTCGATCACATTGAGACCGAAAACTTTCAGTCGTTCCAGCGCTTCCGCCTGCGAAATCCCGTTCTGAATATTCGTGTGCATCTCTTTCGAGATATCCGGCAGAGACAACGTCCAAAAAGGGCTGTTTTTCTGTATTTCGCTCGCCATTCCCGTATGAGTCATATCGCTTGTGCAATGAGGCCGATGAGCGCGATGCCGATGAAGTTAAAGGTGAAGGAAAGGGGGATGAACCACGACATCTTCATTTTTGAAAAACCGAACAGTCCGATCCCAAGCTCGTCCGGTAACGGAGAAGCAATGATCAGACCCCCAACGAAGAACGAGAGCCATCGAAAAAGCTTGAGTCGGAATAGCACGCCCATTTTTTTTCCTACGCTTCGGTGGCGTATCAATTCCAGGATATGTTCGGCGAACTTGTCACGAACGAAGCGAAAGATAAGCACGTCTCCGCATACCGCTCCCAATGCCCCGAAGACAGCCATCGGGAGTATGGAATTGAGGCGAGCAATTTCGCCGAGGGTGACGATGGCCGGTGCGGTGGTGAACACCGAAGTGAAAAATAGGCCCGCTATAAAACTTCCCACTAATTCCAGTTTTTGCGTGGACGTCAATATATGCACCAGCACATCGGTCTTTACCAGAACTGCGGCAATGCCGATGCTGAGGGCGATAACAAGTACATCATGCAGCAGAAGACCATTCCTACGGCTCTGGATGCTCATTTCCGGCAAGTATACCAAAGTAAACAGGCCTGCCCCGAAGTGACTCTTACTTCCCCGTCGTCAAAAATTGTACGGCGCGCGCCATTTGCGGATCCTTCCCGGCCGCAGCATCTTCTTGCGTAAATGGCACGACGATGTCCGGAGTAATGCCGTTGCCCATGATCCAGTGGCCGGCGGGAGTGATCCAGCGTGCGACGGTTATTTTCAACGAACCCTTGTCAAGGTCAAGCAGGGTCTGCACCGAACCCTTACCGAACGAGCGGGTACCGATCAAGGTCGCAGCGCGATTATCCTGCAGAGCGCCGGCGAGTATCTCGGACGCCGAAGCCGACCCTCCGTCGATGAGCATGACGATTTTGGTCCCTCGCGGCACATCGGAGTAGCCCAAGCTGGTATGGGCCTGTTTTGGCTCCTTCCCGTCAAAATCTTCCGTGACGATATCCGCGCCTTTGGGGAGGAAATGGCTCGCGATGTCGACCGCGGAATCCAAATAACCACCCGGATTGCCGCGCAGGTCGAGGACCAGTTTTTTGGATCCGGAATTCCTGAACCGCTCGAACGCCAGATTGAACAAATTCGCGGAATTGGCGGTGAATTCGTAGAGCGCGATGCGGTACACGCCACTTGCCGCGTCGAGCCCATCGTCAGTTTCGGGAACCTGGATGGTGTCGCGTACGATCTTGAAGTTGAACGTCTTTCCGCCGCGAACAACGGTGATTTCCACCGTCGTTCCGATGGGCCCGCGGATCTTCGTCACCGCTTTATCGATGGAGAGGCCGTCCGTCGACTTCCCGTCGATGGCTACGATTTGATCGCCCGCCTTGACGCCGGCGGCTTCGGCCGGCGTTCCTTTGAGCGGAGCGATGACGGTCAAAACACCGTCCTTCACGTCTATTTCCATCCCAACACCCGCGAAACTGCCGGAAATGGTGTCGGCAAACTGCTTCGCTTCTTCCGGAGGAAAGAATACCGTGTAGGGGTCACCGTAGGAGGAGGCAAGACCTTCTATTGCGCCATATAGCCGGTCTTTTACCGTTGGAAGCGTGGAGGAGGCCTGCGTGATGACATAGTGCTCTTCAAGTGCGTTCCATGCTTTCCAGAAGTTGGCAAGATCGACGCTCGCATCGGGCGTCGCATCGAGCCCATCACCCACGAGCGGAATATGCGAAGCAATAGAGGCCGCAGAGCCGTTGCTGCCTGCCGCGACGCCTGCGCCGAACGCGATCGCCGCCACGAGCGCGAAAGAAATACCGCGCATAACTATGCTCTGCCCGCGTGCCGTGTCGGATTCCATTTTGCAGAGTGTAGCACATGACGCTTCGTCACACCGTCGGGTGCGCGCTCGACAGTGTCCCGATGCGGGACATGGTATTCTAGGCGCATGATATTCCGGCACGAATATTTGGGCGGCATCTGGATCGATCTGGAACAGCCAAGCCCTGATGAAATCCGGCAGATAGCGGAAGAATTCTCCATCAACGAACGGATGGAGCGCGAGCTTCTCTTGCCGACTCCCATACCCACGGTAGTCGCCGGTGACGATATGCTGCTTCTTGTTCTCCACTTCCCTTCTCAAAGCGAGAAAGAGGGCGAAACGAAAAGCCAGGAAGTCGATTTCATCGTTGGAAAGAATTTTATCATCACCGTGCGCTATGAGGTCGTCGCACCCTTGCATCACCTCAAGAAGCTCATTGAGGCACAACAGCTCGTCATAGGGAAAGTGCCGGTTACGACCGATGTTCTTCTTGAGGTGCTTTTTGCGCATTTGTATACCGCAATGCGCGACCACATGAACCATGTCGCCGGGAAGCTCTCTCGTGTCGAAAAAGAAATGTTCGACGGCCGCGAGCGAACGACGGTCGGCTCGATCTCGAGCATCAGTCGTGAGTTCCTCCATATGGAAGGGGTTCTTGCGAACCAGGAGGAAGCGCTTAAACGCTTCCTCGATGCCGTCGACCGTTCCGGTTTTTTTGGCCATTCGTTCGCCGAACGCTCGCTTCGCATCCTCGCCGAGCGGACGCATGCCGCAGGGATAGTGGAAACGCATCGTGCCATCGCAACGGAAATGCGCGAAACCAACGTCGCCTTGCTCGGAGCGCGCCAGAACGAGATCATGAAAACGCTGACGATCGTCAACTTTATTTTTCTACCGCTCGGGCTCATCAGCTGGACATTTGCCATGCGCACGGAAGGCATGCCGCTCATCGAGTCGCCAAATTCTTTCTGGATAGTGCTCGGTCTCATGCTCGGCGTCGCGCTGTTACTCACCACGTTCTTTATTAGACGGCGCTGGCTTTGACCTATGGGTTTCCTTGCTCGTATATTCGGAAAATTGCAGCACAGGTCGGCTCGGCGGCCGCCGAGAATATTCCTCACCAACACGCTCTCGGGTATGAAAGAACTTTTCATATCCCAAAGACCGGGCATCGTGACAATGTATTCGTGCGGACCGACGGTCTATAGCCGTCAACATATCGGGAACCTGCGCGCCGCCGTGTTTCCCGACACGATAGCGCGCGTATTCAACGCCGCCGGATATCATGTGCGGCGCGTGCTGAATATTACGGACGTGGGACACTTGGTTAGCGACGACGACTATGGCGAAGACAAGATGGCGGTCGGGGCTGCCAGAGAACGCACACCTCCCGAAGTCATCGCCGCCCGGTACACAAAAATATACCTGGAAGACCTGGACGAACTCAATATAGACACGAACAGCATCCTGTTCCCCCGAGCGACCGAATACATCAAAGAACAGATAGCGCTTGCCAGGACGCTGGAAGAAAAAGGGTTTGCCTATCATCTGCCGGACGGTCTCTACTTTGATACGCAAAAATTCGCCGCATACGGAAAGCTCGGCGGCGTTTCCATGGCGAAGCAGGAGGCGGGCGCGCGCGTGAAAGTCGCAAAGGGCAAACGACACCCCGCCGATTTCGTACTCTGGAGGACTGCGCGGCCGAACGATCTTCAACAGTGGGACAGCCCGTGGGGCCGCGGCAATCCGGGATGGCATATAGAATGTTCGGCGATGTCGCGCTCGCTCCTGGGCCCGGAAATCGATGTGCACACGGGTGGCACGGAACATATCGCCACTCATCACAACAACGAAATAGCCCAATCGGAAGCGGCGAGCGGCCGGACCTTCGTGCATTACTGGATGCACAATGCGCACCTGTCCCTGCAGGGGCAAAAATTGGCAAAATCGACGGGAAATGCTGTCTATCTCTCTGATGTCACGAAAAAAAGATTCCATCCGCTCTCTTTGCGTTATTTCTTCCTGCAGGCGCATTATCGTACCCCCCTCTCTTTCTCGTGGGACGCTCTCGCGGGAGCCGCTGGCGCGCTTGACCGACTTTGGAATGCCTCTTCCGAGATCGCCGCCGAATCGGGACGCAGAAGCGCCCCTTCGGAAGTCCGCGCGCGCCTCCTCGCGGCGCTTCGGGATGACCTTGCGACTCCGCAGGCGCTGAAGAATATACGCCCGAAGAGAAATGGGGGCTCATTCTCGATGCCGATGCGCATTTCGGCCTTTCACTCGTACATCCTCCTCTCGCGGACGCCCTAAAACAAGAGGACATCCCTCTTGAGGTGCGCGACATGCTCGCGCGGCGCGAAGCGGCGCGCGCCGCAAAGGACTTCACGGAGGCCGACCGCCTCCGAGGCGCGATAGAAAAGAGTGGATATCATGTGGATGACAGCTCGCATGGTCCGGTACTGGGAAAGAAGAAATAGAGCCAAAAAGCGGGAAAACGGGCGTTGGACGTGACCTCCCTCGCCGGAACGCACCCTTTACCCTGCTTTTGGAGATGAGTGATACAATCAGGGCAATGGCCTCTTCCGATCGCGTTCCGCCCCAATCGCTCGAATCCGAACGCGCGCTCCTCGGCGCCCTGCTCCTCAAACCGGACGCCATCCACGACGTCCTGGATCTTATCCGGCCCGAATCCTTTTATGCCGAAAAGCATCGGCTTATATTCGGCGCGATGCACGAGCTCGCCGAACGCGGTGAGCCGATAGACCTCCTCTCTCTTTCGGCGCGGATGCAGGACCAGGGGCTCATCGAGCGCGCCGGCGGCAGGAGTTACCTCGCCGAACTCGCGGGCTCGGCGCCCGCTCCGGGCAACTTCTCGCATTACGCAGAACTTGTTTCCCGCAAGTCGCTCATGCGTTCCTTGATAGACGCCGCCTACAGTATCAGCGAATCCGCGTATGACGAGGCGCGCGATACGATGGAAGTGCTCGATGAGGCCGAAAAAAGCATTTACGCCATCGGCGACGCGTCGGCTGCGCATAAATTCACCGCCATCGGCGACAAAGTCCACGAAGTATGGGATCGTATTGAAGCGCTCTCCAAGAAAGAGAGCGGCATACGCGGCGTGCCATCGGGCTTTCCTTCCCTCGATAATCTGCTTTCGGGCTTCCATCCCTCCGATCTGGTCATCATCGCTGCGAGGCCTTCGATGGGTAAAACCTCTCTCGCGCTCGACATCGCGAGGAATGCGGCGGTGCGGCATAACGTTCCCGTCGGCATTTTCTCGCTTGAAATGAGCTCTGAACAGCTCATCGACCGTATGCTTGCGGCTGAATCATTCGTGAATTCATGGAAACTGCGCACTGGCCAGGTACGCGAGGAGGAAGATTTCAATCGTATCCGAGACGCGCTCGAGTCGCTCTCGAAAGCACCTATTTTCATCGACGACAAGCCGGGGAATAACATCCTCGCTATGCGCGCGGTCGCCCGACGACTGAAGCGCGAACGCGGCATCGGGCTTATCATCGTGGACTATCTCCAGCTCATGTCTCCGACGTCGACGAAGTCGTCCGATTCGCTCGTTCAGCAGGTTACCGAGATCTCCCGCTCCTTGAAGTCGCTCGCACGCGAGCTCAAAGTGCCGGTTATCGCCCTCTCACAGCTTTCGCGCGCGGTGGAACAGCGTGGCGGCAAACCGCGACTCTCCGACCTGCGTGATTCAGGAAGCATCGAGCAGGATGCCGATATCGTGATGTTCATCCACCGTGAGGACAAACGCAATCCCGAAAGTGACCGACAAAATATCGCGGAAATCCTCATCGAGAAGCACCGGAACGGCCCTACTGGCAAGACCGACCTCTATTTCGACGAGAAGCGCGCCACGTTCCAGTCGATGGAGAAAGCCGATTTGGGAGAACTTGTCGCGGAATTTTAATGTAAATGGACCATATTGAAGAACTCGCGCGAGTCCTCGCCCGCTTCCCCGGTATCGGTCCCCGCCAGGGAAAGCGCTTCGTCTATTACCTGCTCGCCGCGCCCGCGAGCGAGCGGACGACGCTTGCCGAGCTCATCGCCTCCTTGGGTAAGGATGTCCGGCAATGCCCGGAATGTCTGCGTTTCTTTAACGGAACGAATGCGGCCATCTGTAACTACTGCACCGATAAAGCGCGTGACGACGCACAATTGATGATCGTTGAAAAAGACCAGGACCTTTCCGCGGTAGAGCGCGCCGGCACCTACAAAGGCCGCTACTTCGTCCTCGGCGGCGTGCTGACCCTCTCGGGCAAAGGAGCCATTCGTGAAAAGGAGCTGACGAAAGCGATAGAAAATCATCTGAAGCGAGGATTAAAGGAAGTTGTGCTCGCGCTGTCGGCGACGAGCGAAGGCGAGCACACGACCGACCGCGTGCGCGAGCTCCTTGCGCCATGGCGCGATCATATAAAGGTTTCCATGCTCGGCCGCGGACTTGCGACAGGCAGCGAACTTGAATACTCCGACGCAGAAACGCTCCGGGCAGCCCTCACGAACCGCAAAGAGGCCTGACCACTTGGCGGTTCGACCGCTAAGTAGTTATTCAAGAAGGAATGCGTCGAAATCCTTTAGTTCCTGCTTTCTTTGTCTAGTTGATTCGAGAGATTCAAGCGCAAATTCTTTGTATTCACCTATATTTTTGAACTGTCCCAAGATAATCTCCTTTTCGCAAATCCCTCTAACCCCGTTACCCATATACTCTTGCCAGCTCGATCTGCTTGCAATCAGCTTAGGGGTTCGACCGCTAAGTACGTGTACTCGGTCATTCAGATTCACATACGCACTTACATGAAGCAGGTATTCGTTCGAATCAATATGGACAGCCTTAAATTTTCCTTGGAACAAGGACCCACTTCTTTCATTTTTATGATTAAAAAAGCATGTGTAGCCGCCACTCAATCTCTTCATAAATTCGCTGATACCGCCCTCCACCAACTGCTCAAGGATAATGTGAAAATGATTTGGATTCAGACAATATGCAATGATATCAACCAGCATGTCTTCTGACTTAGGGGTCGGACCGCTAAGTTGGCGGAATGAATTCTGATACAAACTTCCTACGGGATCGACAACATTGAATTCGACCATACTTTGGAAGAATCTGTGAATCTCCTCTTCATCCACAAAGATAACCCTCTTATCAACTCCTCTGTTGTAAATATGATAGAACTCTCCATTCGCAAAAGACTTTTTCCTTGTTCCCATCCTCACATCTTATCATCGTGCAACTTAGGGGTTCGACCGCTAAGTGGGCTGCGCTAATGAGGCGGGTTTAAGGAGAGGTTGTTGTGGTGGTGTCGGTTGCAGGCGCGGTTGAGCTATCGGTGGCCTGCTCCGTTGGAACTTCGCTGGAAGTTTCCAATGTGGCCGTTGTTTGATCAGTGGAGACCGCTGTATCTGTCGTTGGCAAAACGTCAGTGATTACCACGGTACTGTCTGTCGCGGTATCCGTCGTCGGCGGGGTGTCGGTTATCTCTATCGGTGTAGTAGTTGTTGCCGTATCCGCTGGCGTGCTCGTGGCGGTCGTATCCGCCGTGTCTGCGGTAATAAGCGCGGTCGAACTGGCCGTCGCTGCGTCGGCCGTCGGTGTTGAGGATGCGGTCGTGATTATGGATATTTCCCCACCCGAAGTCGTGCTGGTTGGGGCCGTTGACGTGGCCTGGGCTCTCACCATCTGGAGCAAGGTATGTACGTCATCCTTGGTCAGACATTGGTCGTCAACACATATCTTCTCGCTTGCACGGAATGTCTTTGCGAGCAGGTCGCCTATCCCGTTCTGTGCGCTCGCGAACCAGCTCGTTATCCATTGTTGCGTAGAGGACGCGGTCAACATCGTCCCGCTCGCCGTGCTCACCGCCCCACTCTCGAGAGCGGCAACGCGCGCTTCAAGCGAGGTGAGGCGTGTCTCCTGCCCTTCGATGCGTATCGCGAGTGCCTGTACGCCGGCGAGCGTAAAGGTGGCGAGTTTGTAGAGGTCTATTCCCTTCCCGTCCAGAGAGAGGAGCTCGGGGGCAATGGCCGCGACGTCTTCGGCGATGAGGCCGAGGCGGAGACCTTCGGCTCCGCCTAGAACAGGCGAGTCGCTTATGTAGCGGTAGGTGGCGGCCTTAAGGTCGAGGAGTTCGGCGAGCATCCGCTGCGAGGAGCTTGCGGAGAGATAACTGACGTTCGTCTTGAGCGTCCTCGTCGAGGTGTTCACGAAGCCCGTGGCGCGCACATCACTGGTTACGGTAAGGTTGTCTGTGAAATAGCCGGTGCCGTTTACACTAAGCGTAGCCGAAGGCGAAGTCGAAGCGATGCCGACGTTGCCGTTACCGTCGGAAGAAATGTCGATAGTCCGACTATCAAGCACCTGGAATCCTACGATAAGCGGTGAAACCAGTCTTGAGTAATTAACTCCATAATAAGGACCGTTGCCGGATAATATCAATTCAGGGAAAAATTCCATCGTTTCTTGGGCAATCAAGCCGATCTGGGTGCTGGTGCTAACGGCCTCATCGATCCATTTGAATGAAACCGGGTTAAGTCCCCGAAGCTTCTCGATTGTTGCAGCCGTCGGAAGGGGAACTATCTCCTTCTTCAAACGCACGTCTGATGGATCGCACCAACCAAGATTCCCTCCTGTTTGTGCGGTCATGCAGACGCTATATCCACTAAACATACTGAGGCTAGAAAATGTTGGGTTCGAACCGGTGATGTAGCCATAAGCGTTATCCCAGCCGCTATTGCCGTCGGTGATGTATCCATAAACGTTATCCCAGCCGCTATTGCCGTCGGTGATGTAGCCGGGGCCGTTGGTGAGCTGGTTAAGGTTGGTGAGGTTGCCGGCGTGCCATACCGTATTTCCGCTAATGGTCGGCGCAGTGGTGAAATTAGTGGCGGCATCGACGCGCGCGAACGAACCGCTGCTCACGCCGTCGAGTAAGTCCGCGTCTAGGCCGGAACTGGCACCGTCATTTCCTGAATGCCAAACGGTGTTGCCATTATAAGTGAGAGCTCCTCCGTTCACTGCTCCTAAAATAGCGCTTGAACCGTTGCCAAACTGTACATAGCCGCGATCGGTTGTAGCGCCGACAATACCGACGACATTGGCAACGTTCACGTCATAGAGACAGGCATCGTCACCGCCACAGAAGTAGGCGGCACCATTGACGCCGCTCGTTATCTTTCCCGCGGCATAGAGCGTGCTTGAAAAACTAGCAGCGCTATCAAGGCGTGCAAAGGTTGCGGAGCTTATGCCGTCGAGTAAGTCCGCGTCGAGACCACTGCTGGCACCGTCATTGCCGGCGTCCCAGACGGTACTGCCATTGTGGGAAAGCGCTCCAGTCACAGCGACGGCGCCGGCGAAAGTCGCTCCCGTACTATTCAGCGTCATTCCGAGCGTTTTGAGAGCTATGTCGGTAGTTGAATCCTGTGAGCCGTACTCAAGCTTGACGCCCGTGTACCCGCCGAGATGCAAATAATCATCGCCGCCACCGGCGTTGTTGAATGCCACATAACCTCCTTGATTGTTGTCGGCAAAGAGAAGTCCCTGATAGCTGTTATTATCCGCAGTCGATCGGAATTCTAGAAACGCATTTCCATTCGTATTGACGAGCATCTTCGCTTTCGAATTTACTGCCTGGGCGCTCGTGGGCGTAGAATCGAATACTTCAAGTTTTGCCCCAGGGTCCGCCGTACCGATGCCGACGTTGCTAGAAGAATTGACAACCAAACTACTTCCGCCGACATTGAATTCATTCGTCGCTATGAGAACCGTGGCGCTTCCGCTCCCCGGATCTGATTGTGACCCAGCACTAACATCTACCCAAGACCCACCCGAAGTTTCTACAGTATAAAAACTGCCAACTCCGAAACACGAGGCGAAGTTAACGTAGAGAGTGTACGAAGTAGCACTAACACCACTCGCATTCGCCACCCATTTCACCGCACTGGAACCATTTAACAGCGATCTTCCCGTCGTGTAAAACGAAGAATCACCGGCGAATCCATTACTGTCAACGCTACCCCCGTTACTAGTTTTGAATCTGATGTAAGCTTCGAAGTTTTGACTTATACTCGCGTTGTATCCCGCATTCGATACCATCTTAATGAAGGCACTCTGCCCTCCCTGACCGATTGTCAAAGTACCAAGATTCACCCATTGAGCACTACAATTATTAGCACCCGGCGCTAAAGGTATGGGGTAACTCACTTGGATCCCATTTTCGTACAGAGAAGTAGCATTCAAAGAGCCACTGACATCCAGTTTGTATCCAGGATTGGCCGTCCCGATGCCGACGTTGCCGGTGCCTTTTATTCTCATTAACTCGTTCCGTGAGGTTGCAGACGTTCCTGCAAAGAATACGTGGTCATCGCTTGTTGTATATGTGGTATATACTAATGTGCTGCCTTCAACGCCGAATCCATAAAACTGATAATCATTATTCGCACCTTCAAACAACACAATTTTTCGAGTCCCAACTGAACTTGGGGTGATTGCCAATTTTCCATTGGGCGTCGCCGTCCCGATGCCGACGTTGCCGCCTTTTTTGACTATAAGACCTGTGCCGTTCTCTGTGATTCCGTCGCCTGATACGCCGAGCCACGCATATCTGTTTCCGTCCGTCGAATTATAAGTATGGCCGACATACGCTTGCTCACCGCTTTCCCTGCCAATCCCGATGTAGCTGAATTCTCCATTAGCGTCTACCGCATTCGTAAACTGGGCAACTCGATTGGAAGCGGTGGAACTATCATATGCATGAAGCTTGCTCCCTGGACTCGCCGTCCCGATGCCGACGTTGCCGGAGGTATCAATTACCATGTCGTTGGACGAAGCTGTGCGTCTTAATAACAACTTATCACCGTAAGTTGCGGTGTCTCCCATCCCTATAAACCACTTCTCCGTCCCAGCTTTCTGTGTGACTATCCCCGCCCAATTCGCAGCGGGAGAGTTCATTACTATTGCTTGATTGCTTGAAGTCGTTCCGTCACCAACCACTAAGTGTCCTGCCGTCGGATTCGTCGTGCCGATGCCGACGTTGCCATCGCTCGTGATGCGCATCCTTTCGTTCGCAGTGGTATTTCCGCCGGTAGTGAATTTGACTATTCCGCTCGACCCGATCGAGGCAAGGTGCAACGTTCCTGAAGTCAGTTCGTTCGCAACGAACAGCTCGTTCGCGCCGGAAGAGCCGCTCGAAAAAGAGGAGCCCGTCATCGCGATCTGTGCCCCCAGGGTCGATTGGGACCTGAAATCGATGGGAACGTAGCTTGAAGCGGAGCTTATGTCCAAAGTAAGCCCGGTATTGACGCCGCCGCTCGACGCTACGGTGAGCTTCCCGACCGGCGTCGTGGTGCCTATGCCGACGTTGCCGCCGTTTATATGTGAGACGCCGTTTCGAGTGAGGGCGATATTTCCGTCTGACGCGGTGAGGCCAGTGTCATTCAAGTATATGGAACCAGTACCCGTGCGGAGCGTCCCTTTCACCCAAAGGTTCGAGGCGAAGGTCGACGTGGCGTTCGAACCGGTGCCGTTCACGTCTATGAATCCTGCGAAAGTGGAAGTAGCGGTTGCATCGGTCGTGGTGAAGTATGGAGCGGAAATGCTCGAAGTCGCGGTGAAACCGGAGGCCGTAATGGTGCCACCATCGAAATAGGCGGAGCCGGCGACGGAGAGTTTGTGTCCGGGGCTCGTCGTCCCAATGCCGACGTTGCCGCCGTCTTTGATTACCACCTCGCTGTCCCTGCCGAGAACAATATCCGCTCCGCTTGCCGGGCCAAGAAGTAAATTACCCCATGTAGTAAACGGATAGGAACCCCCACTCCCATCGGCTGTGTATATGTATGATGCTGTCGGTAAAGATGAAGCTCTAACATCCAAATCCAGCCCCGTTGAGTCAGAAGAGCTATACAGAGTCACTTGTGCAGTTGTTTGGGGTAATGATAAGGCGCCAAAACCACTCAATGAAAATGCTGTATTACCGCTGTTAGTAAAGGTGAGGGTATTGCCACTAGCAATGGAGTTTAAAAACCACGTGTCCGAGATGTCGTCCCCATCGTCTGCAGAAAGTGATATGGCCGCATTAGTCGCTTCACTCGCCACAACCGATAATTTTGATTGAGGTGTCGTCGTCCCAATGCCGACGTTGCCGGTGTTGGTAATGTTGAGGCGTGCCTCGCTATTGGTATAGAACTGCATGAGGCCTGAAGAGCCGTTGTTATAGCGGATTTTACCCGGGGCATTGGCGAACGTGCCGCCCGAAATGCCGAAATTAATGTCGTCCGCCGAGCCGGCGTTGCCAAGAAGCTGGATTTGGGCGATGCCGCCCGATGCTTCTACGGCGAGATGGCCTGTGTCTGATGTGCCTGTGATATGGAGCGGATAGGCGGGCGCCGCCGTCCCCACCCCCACCTTCCCCCCATTCGTCACCACGAAATCGGTCTTGGTCGAGGAGCCGATGGCGAAGGCGGGGCCGGTGATGCCGTTCGGGTTCACGCTAAGTTGCGCCCACGGGCTCGTCGTCCCGATGCCGACGTTGCCGGCGTTGTTGATGACCAAAGACACTAAGGAAGACAGTGGTTCCGTCCCGGGGCTTGCCGATCTTACGAAACCGAAATCCCCCACAGTAGCCACGTCGGTGCCGATCAACCAATTTCTCCTATCACCTCCAAGCGACGTATAGAAACCGATGTTGGCTCCAACCGTATTCGAACCATCAACGCGCAGTTGTTCGCCGAAACCAAAGCCATATGAGGTGCCATCTACTATATGCACCTTCCTTGCGGGATTCGCGGTTCCGACGCCGACCTTTCCTGAAAAGGTGGAGGTAGCAACAGACGAGGTTGCATGAAAGTATTCAGCAATTATCGGCCCCACCACGCTCAACTTCGCATATGGACTCGTCGTCCCCACCCCCACCCGCTTGTTCACGGTATCGATGGAGAGCACGGAACTGCTGTCCTTGTCGGTGAAGTTGAACTGGTTCACGAGATTCGACTGGGGGGTGAAGGTGAGGCCGGGGGCGGTGCCGTTTAGTCCGATGGTGGTGGTGCCCAGGGAGTTCACCGAGAGGGTAATCTCGTTGGTGGGGTCATACTGGACTCTGAATTGCGGCGTCGAAACGGACGTAATGGTCTGGCTGCCGGAGTTGATGATGCCGCCGGCAAGGAGGTTGCCCGAGTTGTCCACGCGGAAGAGCGTGGTGCCGTCGTTCTGCTTGTATGAGATGAAGTCGCCGGAGGGGACCGTGTCGGTCACGCGGTACGCACTCAAGAAGGGCGTGCCGTTGGTGACTTGCTGGAGCGAGAGGAGGGCGTCGGGGGAGGTGGTGCCGATGCCCACGTTGCCGTCGGCGTCGATGCGCAGGCGCTCGGTGCCGCCGCTTGACAGGGCGAGGGTGGAGGCGGTGGGAGAGAACAGGCCGGTGGCGAGGTCGGCGAGGAAGGCGAAGGCGGGGCGTTCGGCGGAGCCGAGGTCTGTCGATATGAATCCGGCAGCGGTGGTGGTTCCGGTGACGGTGAGGACGCCAGCAACGGAAAGAGGACCCGCGAACGTGCTCGTGCTCGTGTTCGTGACCGCGAGATTGGTGAGAGTGGTGGTGCCAGCGGTAAGAAGGGCGAGGGAGTTCATGCCCTCAGCATCGCTTGCCGAGAAAGAAGGGGCGGTGACGGCGTTGCCCACGGCACCGCCGTCAAAGGAGTCTGCTTCGGAGTAATGGTAGATGGGATTCACCTGTGCGGCCACCGGATTCACCATGCCAACGACGGTGGCGATGATGTCGGCGCGCAGCGTGGAGAGCGACTGGTCGAGGAAGGCGGAAGATATGCCCTGGACGATGGTGGTATATGAAGGCCGGGTCGTCGTGGCGACAATCGTTGTGAAAGCCGAATGCACAGGAGGCGGGTTCGAGGCGATGACGGTGGGCGGCGGACTTGGGAGCACGACCAGGGTGGACGACGGCTTGAAAAGCGACGCGAGCGCGCGTTGTGCAGAATCAAAAAAACTTTGAACGGTTTCGTACGTAGCAAGAGCGAGTTTTTCGCCGATGCCTGAGACGGACTGCATGCCAACAACGGCTGCCGTTTGCTTCCCTGCAGTGATGACAGCCGGAACGATACTGGCCCCTTGCAGCGCGACAGTTCCGAAAGAGATGACGATGAACGTCAGAATTGACGCAAAAATAATCGCCTCTTTTTTGGTGCCGAAGTACGATGCCGAGAGTGGTTTCGTGATCGTTTTTGCAGGCCTGCGCAACGGCGGACGGTGCGAGTGATATTCAGCGGCGCGAACTTGAGAGCGAACGTGTGATAGCTCTTCCTTGCGCTTTGCTTGTACATCAAGAAAGCGGACGAGCGAACTGCGCTTGATCATCCACACCCGGCCGACCTGGACACCCTCTATTTCGCCGGACCGTGCAAGGCGCCTCAAATAACTCGAAGTGTACCCGGAAAGTTTACCGGCAAATCGTGTCGTGATCAGATCTTTTTTGTAGAGGTTTGATTTCATTGCCGATACCGAAACTAATCAGATAGTAACTGATTATTTCCATTTTCTATAAATCTGATAAGTGGATAAGTTTTTGTCACCAAGATTTGGCATCTCGGATCAAATCTTGAACATGGCGAGGCCTCTGCCGGAGAGTTGCTTGGCTGACCGCTTTTTGATCCGCAGGCGGTCCATTTATGAGAATAGGCAGAAATATGAGTAAATATGCCCTAATAAAGCGTCTACACGCTCCATTGATTCACTAATTCTGGGCATACATCACCTGATAAGAACAACGATGTAGTCATCTTTATTAAATAATTCTTGCAAAGACCATTTGCTGATAGAATTTGAATCACGCTTATCCGAGACAAGAAATCCTTTGTTTTCAAGGTTCAAATGACAGATTGAATTTAAAATTTATAAAGTAAAAATTATTCTCGTTTTACCAAGTGTTATGAAAGTTTTGAAGAAAAACGAAAATGGCCACTTCGAAGTGGCCATTTTGCTGATTGGTGTTCTTGGGTATTAGCGGCCTTGCACGAACGTCAGCGCCTTGCCTTTGAGCGTGGCCCGGCCGGTGCGGCCGATGCGGTGAATATAGTCCTCGTACGTCGAAGGCAGGTCATAGTTGATGACATGCGAAACGGCCGGAATGTCGAGACCCCGCGCAGCCACATCGGTCGCCACGAGCACGCTCACTTTTCCGCTCTTGAAGGCCTCGAGTGCGCGTATGCGGGCACCATGGGTCTTGTTGCCATGGATACTCTCGGCGTGAATATGCCGGCGAGAAAGCGCTTTCGCAAGTTTCTCTACCCCGAACTTGGTGCGCCCGAAGACGAGTACGCGGCTGAATGCCCGGTCTTTCAGCATTTCAGCTAGTACCTCGAATTTATCTTTTCCGGACGGAATGCGAACGACATCCTGATCAACGCTTGAAGGAGTGTCGCGTTTCTTTACCGAAATGACAACGGGACTCGTGAGGAAGTCGCCGATGAGCCGCTCGATGTCCTTCGACATCGTTGCCGAGAAGAAAAGCGTATGACGCTCCTTGCGCATCTTTCCCAATATAAAGCGCATGTCATCAATGAACCCCATGTCGAGCATTCGGTCCGCTTCGTCGAGCACAACGGTCCCAAAACCGGACAGATTCAGCGCACGGCGCTCCATCAGGTCCTTGAGCCGTCCGGGCGTGCCGATGACGAATGCCGGTTCGTGCTTCAGTTGGGAGATCTGCGGGCCGATATTCGCCCCGCCCACCGCCACCATGCCACGGAAGCCGAGTCCCCGTGCGAAGCCGGCAAGTTCTTTTTCTATCTGCACGGCAAGCTCGCGCGTCGGCGCCATAACGAGGATACGCTCGCCTTTTTGCTTCATAACCTTGTCAATGAGCGGAATGAGGAACGCCGCCGTCTTCCCTGTTCCGGTTTCTGCGAGGCCGACCACGTCCTGTCCGAGAAGCGCGTGCGGAATGGCCTTGTCCTGAATGGGAGTCGGAAGCTCGTACTTGCGCGCAAGTATGTTCTTTTTCAGATGCTCGTTGATGTCGAAGTCGGAGAATGTGTGTTCGGGCACGAATACCGGCTCCTCGGTCGTGACCACTGTTTTGTTCATGAACTTCGCAATCTCGGCCTCGGTCTCGCCGAAAGAACCGAAACCGCCGCGGCGTACAGGAGCGCGCCCGCGAGGATGGGAAGCGGCTCGCCCGGCCGCCCCGCGACGGCTTCCCTTGCGAAAAAGCGTCCGCGCCTTTCTCATGTGGGCGCGGCGAATACGGGCGTCCGCCATGCGAACTCCCTGAAGATCCCGAATGATTCCCTGCTGATTGATGATTCCAACGCCCTATTTGCATATTGTTTCTGCTAGATAAATAAAATGAAAGATAAAGGCAAAAAGCCCTTGTAACGAAGTCCGTTCTCGAAGAATGTAAGGAGTTTAAGAAATCGAATCGATCTTCACTTTCAGGATCGGCTGGCGATGGCCTTTGCGCTTATAGTAGCGGCTTTTCGGCTTGTATTTCACCACCTCGACTTTCTTATCCAATCCGGCGAGAACAACGGTGCCCTTGACCTCCGCACCCTTGATAGCGGGCGCGCCGATGGTCGTGTCCGAGCCGTTGTCGACGAGGAGCACCTCGCCAAATACAACCGTGTCACCTTTTTTCAAATCCCCCGGGAGCTTCTCAATAACGATCGTGTCGCCCTTCTGGACGACATACTGCTTCCCGCCGGTCTTAATTACGGCCACTTCCATAGTCTCGTGACTGTAGCATCTAACTGGCAAAAAGACAAGACGGATCGAAAGACCCGTCTTGTGTCGCACGTTTCCCCGGCTCCCTCACTGGCACGTCGCAGCCGGAAGTGAGAAAAGCGAGCCCCAAAGCATGCTCACGGCAAGCAGCATGCAGACAGCGCTCCCGGTGCGACCATCCACATGCTGCCAGCATCGGCCCGCGAGAAACACGAAGCAAAGACCGATGCCGAACAGAAGAACAGCCCCTGCGTATGCAACGATGTACGTGGTCATACCACCTCCCTTTGTCGAAATACCGAGACCCACTATACATCACTTCGTTATTCTAGTCAAATTCTACGCTCGGCTTGTCCAGCAATCCAGGTTCGATGCCGATCTTTGATTCCGCGATGCGATACACGTCCTTATCTATCTTGCCGAGCTCCTTGTAGCCCGCGTTGTAATGGCTGACGGAAGTGCTGAGTGAGATGCCAAGCTTGCGGTAGAACTCCTCGTAGGCACCGATATGCTTCCCCAGTTCCCCTACCCGCTTCTGGATATCAACGGCTTTCTGCTCGATTTGGAGCGCCTTCAGGCCCTGCATCACCGTCTGGAGGTAGGCCAGGAAGGAGGTGGGCGAAACGATGATGACCTTATATTTGCTCGCCGCCCTCTGGATAAGGTTTTCGTCCTCGCCACCGCCTATCTGGTTGGTTAAAAGGTCATAGTAAATTCCCTCTGACGGGATAAACATGAAGGCGAAATCCATCGTATCTTCTTCCGGGCGGATATATTTCGCCGTCTCCTGGATACGCAGTTTGAGGTCGTTTACGAACACTTTCTCAGCGGCCGCGCGCTCGGGGGTCCCTACCGGCGTGCTTACGAAACGGTTGTAATTATCGAGTGAGAACTTCGAGTCCACCGGAACGAGCTTCTTATTGATGACAATGACCGCATCCACCACCTCGCCGTTCTTGAACATGTATTGGATACGATAATCCTCAGGCGACATCACGTTCTTTAATACCGTCTCGAGATAGTACTCACCGAGGATACCGCGTTGCTTGGGATTCTTGAGCAAGTCCTGGAGCGACTGGAGCTGTTCGGCGTACGTCTGCGTCTGACGGCCGATTTCTTTCACCGACGTAAGCTCCGTCGTTATCTCCTTGATGAGCCGTGAGGACTCCGAGAACTGCCGGTGCGCGTTCTCCTGCATCGTGCGCGACGACTCCGAGACGCGCGCATCAAGCGTGCGGGCCAGTTCCTGCATCTGCTGCTGCAGCAGGACCAGGCCGCTCTGTTCGGGCGGAGATCCGCGGCGGCGCAGAACAAAATAGAGGACGACGCCCTGAGTGGCTAAAAGCAAAACGATAAGGAGGACGGCGGTCGCGGTGTCCATAGTAGGTATAGTATACTTCGGCCATGGCTATCCACGAAACACTGAAAAAATCCATTCCCGATGCGCTGCGCGCCCATGATGAAGTGCGGCTCCGAACGCTCCGCTCGCTCGTTACCGCGATGACCAACGAAGTCGTCGCCAAGAAGCGCAAGCCCGACGAGCTCCTCACCGATGACGAGGCGATCGTCGTTCTAAAACGCGCCGCCAATCAGCGCAAGGACTCCATTGAACAATTCGAAAAGGCGTCGCGCAACGACCTCGCCGAGCCGGAAAAGGCCGAGCTCGCCATTCTTGAGTCCTATCTTCCCGCCCAGATGAGCCGCGAGGAAATAACCGCCGTCGCAAAGAAGAAAATGGCCGAGATGAACATTTCAGGTAAAACCGAAGCGGGCAAATTCACCGGCATGCTCATGAAAGAGCTCAAAGGAAAAGCCGACGGAGGCGATGTGAAAGCGGTGGTGGATACTATACTTTCTTAATGTAACTTGTATGGAAAGAAAACCGGAAAAAGTACGACAAGCGCAGTTGGCGGATGATACCGAAAAACTCTCCAAAATGGGCGCAGAAGGAGGCATCCGGGCGGGACTGCGGCGCGCGTATAAGAAAACACTGGAAAAGGAAGAGTTCTCCCAGCGCGAGAAGCTCTACCACGTGAACGAAGAAGGGGACGTTCTCCCGCCCGATCCAAACATCGTGTTGGCGCTCGAAGAGAAGTCACGGGAAATGCATTGACACTTGCTTCGCTTTGTCGTATATACACAGCAGGACACAGAACAACCAGATAGCAGGAGGAACGAGTGGCCATCGCCATCAATTTGTATCAGTTGGGGGTCGCGATACGTAAAGAGAGCCAAAGGAAAGGAAGAAAGGGTCCGCTGGTGAATAAACAGCTTGTGTTTACCTTGGCGTATAAGGTAGCCGAGCTCTACTCGAACAAGGAACTGCACTACAGCTTCGAAGAGGCGCTGCGGAGCGCTTTGAACGAATTCCATATCCGCAAGGAATGGGAGCGCGACAACTATCGCTGGGTCATGGGTTCGTATTTCGGGACCCACGGCGCTCGCAAAAAGGTCCGGGACAAAGCGGTGGGAAAAGTCACGGCCGGCCGCACTTCCGCCAAGGCGAAAGCGGGAAAGAAGGCCGACAAGCCGCTCGAAGTATTCGAAGAGAAGGACGGCAGTCATCAGCTCGCCTTCAAGGCCTGAAACGGCATCCCTCACGGGATGCCGTTAGTTTTTATATTTGTCTTTCCACTTCCGCATTTTTCTGTTATAAAACATTGACGGCTCTCGGCCGTAACTTGTGAGCGAGGCCTCATCGTCTAGCGGCTAGGACACATCCTTCTCAAGGATGGAACCGGGGTTCGATTCCCCGTGAGGTCACAAAACGAAAGATAACTAATCCTTGATTGCGTGCTCGATTATCTCGAGATTGCAACTGTGGTGTTCCTTGCACCACGCTTCACATCTATTTTTCAATTCTTCTGATTCGTATTTAAGACCGCACTCGTTACATACATATGGATTACGAATCATACCTTTCGCTTCCATTCGCGCTCTTGGCGAACGAGGAACAATGCGTCCGAAGGATGCGCAAGCATTGCCTCCACAACGCGCTCGGTGCGCATGGATTGGGAACCTTTAACGAGAATGGCATCATCTTTCCGGATGAGTGCAGGAAGAGCTTCCGCCGCCGCGCGTGCGGTATTGAACAGCATGACCTCGGTTTTCCCCTTCGCGGCGGCGAATGCGCGCGTCCGGACACCGATGGCGACCACAATATCGGCCGAGTCCTTCGCGAGAGCGCCTATGCGATCGTGCTCTATCGCCGAATAGCGTCCGAGCTCGAGCATGTCGCCCAGGACGGCAATACGCCTCTTCGCGCGCGGAAATGACTTCAGCGTAGAAAGTGCTTCCTCGACTGCGACGGGCGAAGCGTTGTATGAATCGTCAATAATAATCGAGCCCTTTATCCCTGCAAAAAGGCGGCCGCGGCCCGGCGGCGGCTCGTATCCATCGAGTGCTTTGAGGGCTTCGGGAAGCGGTATGTCAAACGCTCCCGCGAGGGCAACCGCGGCCGCGGCCGGGAACAGATGCGTCGTGCCTACCGAACCCTTCACGACCAGATTCTCTTGCTGCCCGTTCATGCTGATAGTCGCCTGCATACCGGCAACCTTTCCTCCCGATTCGTAAAAACCGATATCGCTTATGCGCACCATGGAATCCTCCGAGGTGCCGTATGAAATGATGCGCGCCGAGGTCCGTACCGCGCTATCAAGCGCATAGGGATCATCGGCCGAGAGAATAAGCGGCTCGCCGTTCTTGAGCGAATAGGCGGGAGAGAATTCCTCCTCCCGCACCGCTTCGGGCGAAGAATAGGCCTCGACGTGCACCGGGACCTCCGGAAGGCGCGTCACCACTACTGCGACCGGGTTCGCGATGGAGAGTATCCGTGCGAGGTCGCCGGGCCTGTCCGCCCCCACCTCGAGCACGAGCAAGTTCGGATAGTGGTTGGGTAAGAGAAGAAGGGCGAGCGAGGCCTTCATAACGGAAACCCAGCCGAAGAAGGTCCCCCATGGATCCTTCACTCCCAGAATGGTGTACGGGACACCGAATTCGGTATTGAGATTCTTTTCGCTTTTACGAACGAAAAAACGCTTTGCAAGAACTGCGGCGATCGCATCTTTCGTCGAACTCTTCCCCACCGAACCGGTTACCATCACGATACGCGGCGCGTAGCGATGTACGACCGCCCGCGCAACAATGGCGAGCATATTGGCAACGATCATTTTTAGGAATGATTTCATAAACGTGTGGCGGCCGGTAGGTCTGCCTGCGCAGACAGGCCCCGATCGGGCGGTACTGCGTAATAGTCAATGAGAAAGTGCACAAGGTCAAGGAAGGTGGTATCCAGCGTTTCGGATGCGTACTGTACGCCTTTCGGGTCGTTCGTGTAGAGCAGGATGATGAATCGCGGACTGTACGAGGGAAAGAAACCGACGAACGAATGGAAAAAGCGGTCCGTATAGTAGCCGCCGCCCGGAGCGGTGAGCTGCGCCGTGCCGGTTTTCACCGCCACCGACATCGTCGGTATCTTCGCTTTGCCATTGTAGAGGATCTCATCATTCAGCGCACCCATCATGCTGACCGTCTCGCGCACGGAGCTCGTCGCAAAGACCGGCACGCGCCCGCCCCAGTCGAGCGTGCGCACGATGCCCGAATTGAGACGCACTGCGCTCACGAGATGCGGCGTCACCATGGTGCCTCCGTTCGCGAGCGCGCCTAGGGCGCGGATCATTTGCAAAGGCGTTACCGCGATTCCCTGTCCGAACGCGGCCGTGTCGAAACCGACCTGCTGGGGCTTCGAGAGGTTTCCTAACAGAGCGCCGGTTTCGTTCGGCAGGTCTATGCCCGTCTTCTCGCCGAAAAGCTTCGTGAAATAACCGCGAAAGGTCGCCTGCCCCATCTCCGTCGCGAGCCACGAGGCGCCTACATTCAGGGACTGCATGATGATCTGCCGCATGGGAATGACGCCGCGCGCCTTCAGGTCCCAATTACATATCTGCCTCGTGTTGACCGTGATGCATCCCGTATCGTTATAGGTCGTCTCCGGCGTGACTACCCCCGCATCAAGCGCCGCCGTCATCGTGAGAGGCTTCATGATAGAGCCGAATTCATGAATGTGCTCCGCGAACGGATTTCCCAAGAGCAAGGGATCGACGTTCTGCAGGTTGTTCCCGTCATAGGTCGGGTGGCTTGCGATAGCCAGGATTGCCCCCGTGGCGGGGTCCATGATGATGCCGCCGGATTCCTTGCTCCCATACCGCTCGGTCAGCTTTACAAGGTCGCTCGAGAGCCGCGTTTGCACTTCCGGCTCTATGGTCGTCACGATGTCACCGTGCCGCGCATCTCTGGCGTTCACCAACAAATTCCCTACGTTCGAAAAAAGTTCCGCGAAAAAATTCCTATAGAGCGAATCCCCCGAACGTGAGAGCGTTCCGTCATACACGGCTTCAAGACCGGTTCGTCCGGCGAGCGAGTCCCCGGAACCATACGACACGATGCCTATGGTCTGCGAAGCGAGCGTTGCGCCCGGGTATTGGCGCCATCGTTCGCGGAGCACCTGCACGCCGGGAATGGCTTTCGCGGCGAGCGCCTGGCCGCTGGTTTCGGAAAGGCGGTGGGCGACCTCGATATACACCTGTGCTTTCTTTGCGGCGGCCGCGAAGAATGCGTCGCGACTCACCGTCGTGGTGGCAACGGCCGTTATTGCGGAATAAGCGGCTGCAGGATCGGCGAGCACCTGCGGATTTATCGCCACGAGGAATCCGGAACCGAGCGTGGCCGCCGAAATAAGCGCGCCATCCTTGCGGGCGAAGTAGATCGAGCCCCGGTCGAAGAGCTCGCCGCCGCCGGAAGAGAATTGCCGGTCCGCCTTCCGCGAGTAATCTTCGCCGTACACGATCTGGACGAAGTAAAGGCGCAGGATGATGCCGAGCGCCGCAAAAATAAGGAATGCGAGAACGAGACGGATACGGGAGCGGAACTGGGCGCGCATGATCCCTAGCGCAGTGCGGTCACACTCTTCGCTCTCACGAATGTCTTGAGGACGGGCTGTGCATAACCGGCCGCCGTGTAATCGAGCGCGGTGATGTGCGCCACGGCGGCGAGATACTGACCTTCAAGGGCGGCAACCGATGCCTCGTCATTTCGGAGCGACTGCGAGAATTCGATGGTGAGGGCCGCATAACTCATAACAACGGCAATGAGCGCAAGATAGGCGACCACGAGCACCGCGACCGTACCCCCCATAAGCGATACCAAGGAGAACGGCATATGGAGGCGAACGTTACGCATACGTGGAGAGGGGGGCGGCGGAACGTCTGAATACGCGCAATTTCGCGCTGCGGGCGCGGCGATTAGCGAGGATCTCCGAGCGCGCCGGCACGATCGGTTTTTTTGGCGAAACCGAGCCGAGCCCCGCGCGCACGGCGTCACGCAGTATGTTTTTCACGACACGATCCTCGATGCTATGGAAGGAAATGACGACGAGCCGCCCGTCTTGCGCGAGCGAATGAAGGGCGGCGGCGAGCCCCTCTCGGAGCGCCGCGATCTCGTCATTGACCGCGATGCGAAGCGCCTGAAAGGTCTTAGTCGCGGGATGGATTTTTTTCCTTTGATACCACGCGGGCGTGCCCGCCTGTATCGCAGCAACGAGGGCTCCGGTCGTAAGAATTCGTCCCGAAGAGCGCGCGGCCACGATGGCATGCGCGATGCTTCGCGCGAAACGTTCGTCGCCGAAGGTAAAAATAAGATCGGCTAGTTCTGCCTCGGAAAAACTGTTCACGATGTCCGCCGCCGTCTGGCCCGTCCCGAGTCCGGCCGAAGGACCGCTCTCGCCCGCCCGCGCAGGCAGTCCATATGTCATGAGGAGCGGCTCTTCCCCGCCGGCAGAGAACGAGAACCCGCGAGGCGCGGCGATCTGGTACCCGCTCCAGCCAAGATCGAACACTATGGCATTCACGGAGCCGATGCCGAGCCGTTCCAGGATGCGCGCGAGATTGCGGAAATTGTCATTTACCAAATGCGCGACCGGTCTCTCGGGCCGGCGGTCCGCGGCATACGCTTCGCGTCCGCGCTCCACGGCTCCGGGATCAGCGTCAATGCCGATAATGATGCCGCCCTCTCCGAGGGCGGCTAGTATTTTTGCAAAATGTCCCGCTCCTCCGATGGTCGCGTCCACGACCGTATCGCCCGGCTGCACCGCAAGGGCTTGCAGAACCTCACTCATAAGTACGCTCTCGTGTTTCGCCTGCATATCAATATCAACGGTCGCCGATCTTCTCCGCGAACACGTCGGCATCACGTTCGATCGCGGCCGTGTACTTCTTCCACGCCGCAGCGTCCCATATCTCGACACGGTTCGCGACGCCAGCGATGACCGTCTTGTTCTTCAATCCTGCAAAGCTCTTCAAATGGTCCGGGACGAGGACGCGACCGACCGCATCGACCTCCGCTTCCATCGCTCCGGCGAGGAACAGTCGCGCCAGCCCGCGCGCCGCCGACGTGCCGCCTGCATGCACCGCACGGCTTCCCGCTTCTCTTTGCCATGCCGCCTTCGGGTAGACGAAGAGACAGCGATCAAGACCGCGCGTCATGATGACGGCGCGGCCCAGATCTTTCCGGAACTTTGCCGGAAGCGAGATTCGATTCTTCGGGTCGAGAGTGTGCAGGTATTCTCCGATGAACATGACAAAAGTAGCGGTCGGAACACGAGAACGGGCCACCACTCCCATTCCCCACTTCTTCCCACTGGTAGGTAAGTATATACCACTTCTTCCCATATTTTGTGTGAAGTTATCCCCACATCGAAAGACCCCTCAAAGGAGGTCGGGAAATGGGGTGCAAGGCCGTCGTGCCGTTACAAAGCCGCCTCGTGCAAGCGCGCAACGACAAAATCGCGAGAAAGACCGGCGAGAAACCATCCGGCCTTCGGGCCCGAATCACGGTTCAGGAAAATCCGGTACAAGGCCTGAAATAGGTCTTTGGGCGCTATCGGCACTTCGGTTTTCATCTCGTGCAGGCGGGCATGGAGTTCTTCGCCCGTACGCTCGACTTCTAAATATCCGGCAAGCGAGGTAAGCGCTTTTTTCTGCGCATCCGACAAGGCGACGTCGGGCATTTCTTCCTGTAATTCGTATTTAAATTCTTCCGGTGCATACGTCGTGAGCCAGTACTTCGCATATCGCGCGCGCTCATCGAGCGCGGTCCACTCGTCTTCGGAAAGAACGCTTCCTTTTACTTTGGCGGCCTCTTCAATGAGCGAGAGATGGGGCATTTGCACGATGAACGCGACTTCCCTGAACCGCATCTGCCATGGAGCTGAAAGCGCCGCGCGATTCTCCGGGAGCTCGCACAGGGCAAAGAGCCGCGAGTAATCATCCGCCTTCCCTTCCCGCACACCATTCCCGAGTTCGTCGTACCAGTCATAGAGCCGCGGGACCGATTCTCCTGCCGGATCTACATCGACCTGCTCGCGGATATCCTTGCCGATGAGAGCGAGACGGAAAATCTGCGGCGGGAAGAGGTCGCTTATATCTTTCGCGCTCGAACCGCGGCCTTTCGAGGAGGACATTTTTTTTCCGCCCACGAGAAAAAATTCATACGGTATGTCGAACGGCGGTTCCTGACCGAACACTTCCCGGCAGATGTGATTGGCAACGTCGCGTGAACCGCCTTTCGTCGAATGATCCTTGCCGCCGCCTTCGACGTCTACGCCGACTGCGATCCATTTCGCCGCCCAATCAACCTTCCAAAAAAGCTTTGCGGCACCCTTCCACGGTGCGACGCGCCCCGTATGTCCGCAGCTTTGCACCCCGTCCGGATTCCCATCGCAGGAATAACCGACTGTCTCGCCGTCGTATTCGTATGCGCGCGTGGTCATCATCTTTCCGCAGTTCTCGCATACGACGGAAACCGGAAGCCACGACTCGTCTTTCTCGGACCCGGACACCTCTTTTAGTATCCGACGGACGTCTGCCGCGCGCTCGAGCGCGATCTTCACAAGTGCATCCATCTTTCCCGAGCGGTAGTACTCGGTTGCGCGATAATATGTCGGTGCGAAGCCGGCGTTTTTATGCACGGCTGCGAACTCGGCGCCGAAATATTCGGCGTAGTTCGCGAATCCCGGTTCAGGACTTGGGACGGCGTATAGCGGCTTCCCAAGGTGTTCCCGGAATATGTCCGCGTCAAGATAGCTGGGCACCGAATCGAACGGGTCGAAATCGTTCAGTTCATAGCGGTATTCATTCGGTATGCCGTACTCGCCCAGAATTTCCGCGATGATGCCATGAACGGCGACCCCGCGCATACTCCCAACGTGCACGCGGCCGGAAAGGGTCTTCTCATCGCGGATGAGGAATGTCTTACCGTCCCGCGGCGTGTGCGTATCCCGGATCTCGCCGGCTATCCGATCTGCCCACAGCATGGACTTATCGTACCATTTTATCTCTTACGTCACTTTCTCGATGGTATAGGTCTGCTTGCCCGCGGGGGTCTCGAAGGTGAATACATCGCCTTTTTTCTTCCCCATGAGCGCGGAGCCGAGCGGCGAAACGTGGGAAAGCTTCTTCATGCGCATATCGGCCTCTTCGCTCCCGACGATGACGTACTCATGCACCTCATTGACGCCTTCCTTCTTTATGGAAACTTTCGAATTGAAGCCGACTTCGTTCTTTTTCTTGCCATCCGTGACGATCTTTGTGTATTTCACCAATTCCTCGAGCTTCTTGATGCGCTCCTCGGTCGCGGCCTGCAGGTCGCGCGCCTCCTGATACTCGGCGTTCTCGGACAGATCGCCGAGCGACCTCGCATATTCGAGGTTCTTGGCAATCTCCGTGCGGCGCACCGTTTTAAGGTGCTCCAATTCCTTTATCATCTCGTCAAATTTTTCCTGCGAGACAACGGCGTTCTGTACGTCGGTCATATGGGTGTGGGCATTGTACGCGCCCGCCGCCGAAGTGCAAGCGCTACGGCGCCTCTGCGCCGTCTTCTCCCGTGCCGCCGCCGAGATTTTTAACGAATGAAATGAGTATAAAACCCAAATGGGGTTATGTCCTCATAAGCCCCCGACGTACGGGGAATTTTCGGCGTATAGGGAATCGAATAATTCCCGCATGGCGTTCACCGCTTGTCCGCCGGCGCCTTCGGGACCCCGTTCAAGTACGACGGCAAAAGCATACTGCGGGTCGTCGTAGGGGAAAAATCCCTCCACCCACGAGTTGTCATATTGATTGCGCGTGCCCGTCTGCGCGGTGCCGGTTTTCGCCGCGACGCTCACATAGGGAAGGTTGAGTGCGTTTGCGAGCGCGGTCGTAACGGTTTGCCGCATGCCCTGGCGTACGAGCTCGAGCGCAGAGGCGTTCACGGGCACCGTGGTGTAGGAAGGCGTATCTTCGACGAGCAGGGTCGGGGTGAGGAGCTTCCCGCCGTTTGCGACCGCCGCCGTCGCGCGTACCACCTGTATCGGCGTCACCTGCACCGAATACTGTCCGATCGCTGTGAAGTACGTGTCGCCGAGATACCACGGTTCGCCGAACACCTCTTTCTTCCAAGCGGGGGTGGGAACGAGTCCTTGCGCCTCCCCCGGAAGCGCTATGCGGGTCGGGCTCCCCATCCCGAATTGCCGATACCAGTAATTGAGGCGATCGATACCCAGACCTTTTTGATCCATGAAGCCACCGCCGACCGCGTAGAAAAAGATGTCCGATGACCATGCGATCGCCCTTTTTACATCCACCGGACCGAGCGCCTTCCATCCCTTGTAGATGAATGATTTCCCCGGATGATACGGATCCGGCAGCGAAATGAATCCGTTGTCATCGATACGCGTGTCGGACGTGATGATGCCGTCGGTAAGCGCACCGGAAGCGATGAAGGGCTTCACGATGGAACCGGGAGTGTAGACGCCCTGCACGGCATGATCGAGAAAGGGTCGCCCTGGATCCGCATTATACGAATCAATGGTACTCGCGGGTCCGCCACTCGCCATAACATTTGGGTCGTAGCTCGGATACGAAACAATGGCGTGGATCGCTCCGGTGTGCACGTCCATGATGACGCCGGCGCCGGCGATAAAACCGTGCGCGTTCGCGGTGTTCCTGATCGCGCGCGCAAAGAGCCGCTCCAGGTCCGCGTCGATGGAAAGATGCAATGGCTTCCCTTCCTCGGCTTTCACGATCGTGCCTTCGGAGCGCACGCGACCAAGAGCATCCGTCTCGGTGAGCACCTGGCCATTCTTGCCGGAAAGGAGCTTGTCGTACTGGGCTTCCAGGCCGGCAATGCCTGTTTCGCTCGTATCGTAATAGATCCCTTTCGCGTCCTTCTTTGGATACGACACGTACCCGATGATCTGGCCAAGCGCGGGCAGCAGATACTTGCGTTCTACGCTGCCGTCTTCCTTCTCACCGTTCTCCGCAAGGATGACGCCTCGTCTGTCCGTAATGATGCCACGCGGGGCGAACAACGTCGTAACGTTCAAGCTGTTATGCGCACTTTCGGCGGCGAATTCGGCTCCCCGGGTAACCTGAAGATTCCAGGCGCGAGTGACAAGGACCAGAAAGACGAGGGCAAGCGCGGCCGCGAGATATGAAAATGTATTGTGCGAAAGAGGTTTTTCGAGCCGTCCTTCGAAACGTGCGCGATCGAACGCTGGCGCGTTCGATGAGTCAAGGAATATTTCATCGGGGGCGATTTCCGGATCCCGCCGCCGAATGCGCCGACGCTGCATCATCTTCCGATAATACTCGCATTGAGCCGGTTTCGCACGAAGAATGCCAACATGGTCGCCACAGCTCCATATAAAGTAAAGACAGGAAGCGTTCCCGCATGCGGTACGTAATACAGAGTGTCAGCGAAAAGTCCGACTGCAAGCGGCACCAAAGGCTCAAAAAGCGCGACAGCGATCGCGAGAGCGGCAGTAAACGACCACGGGAAAAATATCGTGGAGACAAAGGCGAGTAACGTAAGTATTCCAGACATCATGGCATGAACGGCGTGGTCGAGGAAACGGCGGCGCGAAAAGACGTTCCTGTATCGCGTATGAGGACCCAGCCGATCGAAAAGGGGTTCTGGGCCGGCAGAATGCGCAGGATGATCGAACGGGATGAGGGCTCGCTGTCAATGCGTACCACCGTCCCGATCGGAAGCATTCCGGGGCCGGGCGCAAACACGATGTCGCCCGCGGCAATGCCGGCAGACCGCGGAACAGAAGCGTTCATGGCGCCCGCACCCGCGCCTTTGATCGCAAGTGGCAGATGAGCACGCCCCACCCAACCGCTTACAGACATTCCCGGTGATGAAAAAAGCGTCGCCCGAGAAAAGTCCTCCAGGACCGAAGAAATAATGCCGAGCGGCACGCCGTCCGCCGCAAATACTTCCATGCCGTTCTGAACGCCATCTGCGGAACCGGCGGCAAGTACGAGAGTATCGTATGGGCTCGCGGGGGGACGGGCGGTAATCCCGGCGATAATACCCGTATGCTCTTCCTGCAGGCCCGAAATACCATCTATTTTCTGAAGCAAGGCCTGGTTTTGGAGTGCAAGCGCGGCATTGGTGTTCCGTAGGGTTTCGTTCTGCAACGCAAGAGCTGCCGCATTGCCGAAACTGCTGAAAAATACATGACTTCTCGCCGCAACTGCATCCGACAGGCGGAATACCGGTGCAAGTGCGGACCAAAAAAGGTTCGGAGCGACGAGTCGTAGACAGAGCAGGAACAAGGCAAGCACGAGCGCAAGCGCTCCCCACGATATGTTCGTGGACGACAGGAGCGCGTTACGCTTCGCTAAGAATGTCCTCCTCATCGATAAAGAAATCCTCGTATGACCCGGGGTCTTCGGTCACAATGCCCGCTCCCCGCACGACCGCCGAAAGCGGATCGGCCGCGACCCGCACCGGCACGCCGAGCATCTTTGCAAGTATCTGCGGCAGGCCGCGAAGCAACGCTCCGCCGCCAAAAACGGTTACGCCCTGTTGAAGTATGTCGGAAAGGAGTTCGGGCGGAGTCACTTCGATAACTTCCTTCATGGCATCCATGAGCGCATCAAGAGAAGGGGTAATGGCTTCGCGGATATGGGCATCGGTGAGCACTATCTCGCGCGGAAGTCCCGTCGCGTAATCGCGGCCGCGCACGCTTCGGGAAAGCGTTTCTGGCAGCGGCACGACTGTTCCGATGGCTATCTTGACGTCTTCGGCGGTACGCTCGCCGATGCCGAGCTTGAACTCGCTTCGCACAAAATCGATAATATTTTCATTGAACCGGTCTCCGGCGACATGCGAACTCCTGGAAGCGACCATTCCCTTAAGCGAGATGACCGCGATGTCGGTCGTTCCGCCTCCGATATCGAGGACCATCGTCCCGACCGCTTCCGAGACCGGCAATTTCGCGCCGATGGCGCCCGCAACCGGCTCCTCGAGGATGATGGCTTCGCGGGCGCCGGCGTTTTTGGCCGCGTCCCGCACCGCGCGGCTCTGCACGTTGGTCACGCCGGTCGGCACTCCGATAACGACGCGTGGCCCGAAGAGCCGGACACGGCCGCCCTGCGCTTTGTTGATGAGGTACGTGAGGAGTTCTTCGGTCACCTCAAAGTCGGAAATGACGCCGTGCGCGAGCGGGCGCACGACGCGGATATGCCCGGGCGTCTTGCCGAGCATGGACTTCGCTTCCCTTCCCACGGCAACCATCTGATGCGTCTTGTCGTTCACTGCAACTACCGACGGCTCGTTGATGACGACGCCGCGGCCGCGCACGTAGACAAGTGTGTTGGTCGTGCCGAGATCTATCGCGATATCACTGCTGAACAGGGAGCTTTTTGAGAATCTCGGCATGTTATGAAAAAAGCTCCGCGCGCGGAATTTTCGCGACCTCTCCCGTCACTCGCTCTACCACCTCGAAATCGCCCGTCGCGACGGCGTCTTTGCCGACCACGATACGTCTCGGAATGCCGAGCAGATCGCTGTCCGCGAACTTCTCGCCGGCGCGAAGCTCGCGGTCGTCGTACAAGACCTCAACGCCCGCTTTCACGAGGTCTTCGTACAGCGCATCCGCGGTCTTGGAAATCTCGTCTCCTTTCTTCCCGAGAGATACGATGTGCATCGCGAACGGCGCGACTTCGGCCGGCCACACGAGCCCTTTTTCGTCCGCAAAGACCTCGGTGAGGATGCCCACCATACGCGTGACGCCGATACCGTAGCTTCCCATGATGACCGGTTTCTTCGTACCGTCTTCAGCGGTGAAAGCGAGCCCGAGCGCTTCGGAGAA
>Ga0076063_116_pt1 | contig 17661 bp, 25 predicted proteins | sample RifGroB1_FD_68178 | JGI IMG/M metagenome (GOLD analysis project Ga0076063, IMG submission 68178) | Parcubacteria bacterium GW2011_GWB1_57_6
TCGCCCTCGTGGCCGCCGCCCGGGACCGCGTTCGACTGGCCGACGAAGTGCTGGCCCTGCGAGCGGAGCGCGACCGCCTGCGGGCCGCGCTGGAAGATTGCGACCAGGAGGGAGACTGATGACCACCCTGCGGATCTGCCCGGCGAGCCGCACGACCGACGCTCCCTCCAGCATGCGCCGCCCGGGACTCCCGGGTGCCTGGTAGCCGGCGATGCAAAGGGTTGTCTTTGGATCGGGTAAATAGCGCGCTTCCCACCCGCCTATTCTGCCGCCATGGCTCATTCCCGCGCCCGCAATGATCATTTTTGGATTCGGCACGGCGGCTATCCGTTGCGACTCTTCGCGCGAGAGCGTCTTGGTGAGGAATGGAAAATCGAATATGTTTCCTTCGCGTCTCATCTCCGCTTTTGCCGCGGCTTTGAAGTACGACGGGCCCCATTTCTCATACAATTTCGTCATGCGTATCGCAAGCGGCGAATCAAGGAACACGGGAATGCGGGGTAGATCGCCCGTGTCAAAGAAATTCGAGAGCTCGTAGAGCATGAGCTGGGTACGCTCCATCGAAAAGGCGGGGATGAGTATCGTGCCGCCTCTGCGTATCGCGCGTTTCAGTGTGTCCTTCAGGAGCGGCACCCGTGTCGCGTGCGGTGAGTGCGGCCGGTCACCGTAAACGCTTTCCATGATGAGCGCATCGGCATCCTGCACGGGCTCCCAATCCGGCAGGAGAGGCGAAGGGGAGTTACCGATGTCGCCCGTAAGCGCGATCGCGGTCCCGTCCTCGCCGCGGATCCGCACGCTTGCCGAGCCGAGAATATGGCCGGTGTTCCGCAGATACGCAGAAAGACCGGGTACCGCTTCTTTTTCAGTGTGGTATTCGAGCGTCTCGACAAGCGAGAAGGCGGCGTCCACGTCTTTCTCTTCATATAGCGGCGGCAAATCGCGGCGCGAGGCATCTTCCCTCAGGATTTCCACCGAATCGCGCAAGATGAGTTCGGAGAGGTCTTTCGTCGGCGGCGTCATGTAGATCTTCCCGCGGAAACCGTCTCGCACGAGTTTCGGGATACGTCCGACATGATCGAGATGCGCATGCGTCACCACCAACGCCCCGATCGTTCGCACATCGTACGGGAACGGTCCATAAATGTGCTCCGCGACAATGTCGGTACCCTGCTCAATGCCACAATCAACGAGGATCTTCCCGTGTGCTCCCTCAATTAAAAAGTTGGAGCCGGTCACCTTCCCCGCCCCTCCAAAAAAGCTCAACCGCAATGACATGCATGAAATGTAGCATAATGATCCCCCGACTCCGCTTTGAGCGCGAAAAAGCCGCCTCTTGCGGGGCGGCTTTTTCGCGGAGCCATTCTCTTAAGCAACTTTATCTTGCCAGGTGGGAAAAGCAACGACGGCTATCGGATCTCCTTGCGGAATTCGCCAAGCACGCCTTAATGCGGAGCTCCCATATATGAGGCAAGTTGCGTTTTTAAGAACAGCTCCAATCTCAAGTATACACCCCGTGTCAAATCTCTCTGTGAAGAAGATGAAAAAACGATGTATTTCGGCGCTTTCCGGGCCTAGTCGCCGTGCCGCTTATAGCTATACATTTCTTTCTGTCCGAACCAGTGTTCGATCTCGTGCGCCGCTTCTTCCGCCGTTTCCGACGCATGAAGGATATTCGCGACCGCCCGTTTTTCCATATTGGCAAGCACTGGCGAGTCGTTCGTGAAATCGCCGCGGATAGTGCCCATATCGGCGAGGTACGGCATCGTGGGCCCGCATATCTTGCGCACCATATCGACTGCATGGGCTCCCTCGACTACCATTTTCACCAAGGGCGCGGCGAGCATGTACTCAAGCAGCCACTTGCGTATTTCGGGACCGATCTTCGCCGAATCTTTCGTTCCTAATTCTTTTACCGGGTCCACGTTGTATTTTTCGTACGTCGCGAGCGTCTTATTTCCGAGACGCGTTATCCACTCAAGGTCTTTCGGGTAGTGCGCATCCATCTCTTCGTACGTCGGCTGGAACATCTCAAGCGCGACTATTTTCAGGTCGCGCTGTTCGAAACGCTTAATGACCTCGCCGATGAGCCCCTTTTTCACACCGTCGGGCTTTATCATTACGAACGTCCGTTCACTTTTTGGATGCATGGTAGCCATGAGTTAAAAAATAAAATATCGCCTACGGCGGTTTATCTCGTTATGATACGCGCTCCGTCCTTTTCGAGCAAGATAGTGTGTTCGAAATGAGCGCTTCGCGAACCATCCTTCGTACGGTAGGTGTAGCCATCGGGAGCGAGTACGACCGACGCTTTCCCCGCATTCGCGATGGGTTCGAGCGCAAGCACCATGCCTTCCTCAAGCAGCGGCCCATCGCCTGCGCGACCGAAATTGGGAACGAACGGCTCCTCGTGCACAATATCGCCTACGCCGTGCCCGCCAAGCTCTTTCACGACCCTGAAACCGGCACGCTCGATCTCTCTCTGGATCGCGCTCGAGATGTCGCCCATGTGTTTCCCGGGAATCGCTTCCGCAATACCAGCGGCAAGCGCGCGTTCGGTCGCCACAACAAGCTTCGCCGCTTCGGTGCTCACCTTTCCGATCGGTACGGTGATGGCCGCATCCACGACGATGCCGTTATGCGTAAGCCCGAGATCAAGACCGACAATATCACCCTCCCTCAATATCTTTTTCGATTCATTCGGGATGCCATGCACCACTTCGTCATTGATGGAAACGCACAGCGTCGCCGGATACGGACGCGAGGCGCCTTCGGGTGTATAGCCGAGGAACGACGGTTCATCGCCGCCCTCGCGGATCATTTGCTCCGCGAGGTCATCGAGTTCTTCGGCCGTGACTCCGGGCGCTATTTTCGCACGAAGCGCAACGAGCGCGGCCGCGAGACGCTTCCCGCCTTCGATCAGGTTCTCTCGTTCGATGTCGTTTTTTATCTTCATCAGATCTTGAGGATGTTCTTGATATCGGCCGCGATCGCCTCGGGCGCCTGTTCGCCATTGACCTCGATAAGCACGCCGGCCGTGCGGTAAAATTCGACCACTTTCGCGGTATGCGCGTAATATTCTTCCAGTCGCTTGTCCACTGCGTGATCGTCAAGTCGGTTTTCCTTTCCTCTCCGCAGCTCGACGCGCTTGCGGACCTCGGCGTCCGACACCTGAAGGTGGAACATGTGGTACGGCCTTTTGAGCCACGCAAGCGAATCCATGACGATCTGCGCCTCAAGCAGAGTGCGATTCGCTCCGTCGAATATGACGTTCCCATTCTCGGGAACCGAAAAAAGAGATTCAAGAAAGATGTACGCCGCGAGCCAGTAGGGCGTGAGAATTCCCGCATCCATACTCTCCCTGAGTTTCTTCCCCACTGCGCCGCCCTCGGCAGTCATCGTCCGCATCGCTCCGCTCGTGCTGATAATGGGCCATCCCGTTACACTTGAGAGCAGTGTGGCTTGCGTCCCTTTGCCGCTCACCGGCTTCCCTACGAAAAAAATCGTTTGTGTTTCCATCCGCTCACTCTAGCATTTTTAGTATTCGCGCAGCGAAACCTGGGCGTCTATCTTGCGGGCGAGATCGAGCGCGACCTGCACGGCGATAAGAAGGGCGGTGCCACCAAGAACGAGCGTGGTAACGCCGGTCAGTCCCTGAATAATGCTCGGTGCGACCGCGATAAGGCCGAGAAATGTAGCCCCCGGAAGGGTGACGCGGTTGACCACCCTGCCGATAAAACTTTCCGTCTCGCGACCGGGACGTACTCCCGGAACGAACGCGCCTGTCTTCTGCAGATTTTCCGCGACGCGATGCGGCTCAAATGTCACTGCGGTATAGAAATAGGTGAAAAATACGACGAACAGGAAATAGACCGCGCCGTACTTCCAGGGATTCGCGAGGAACGCGGTGTACCAGAGAGCCGCCGAAGACGCGAAGGAAAGCTGCGTCGCCCCGAGCATGGAGAGCGCCATCTGCGGCAACAGAAGTAGGGAGAGCGCGAAGATTATCGGGATGACGCCTGCCTGCAACAGACGGATCGGAAGATAGGTGGCGGCGTTTTGTGCGAGCGCCGCGCCGCGCACCGCGCGTGCGTAGGCGATCGGTATGGAGCGTTCGGCGTCGGAGACGACGACGACCGCATATGTCATCGCGAGCGCGAGGACGAGAAAGCCGAGATATGCCGGAATGTCCGCTGCGCTCGCGGCGAACAAGGTCTGCGAGATGCTCGCCGGGAGTTGTGCAAGAATGCCGGCAAGAATGAGGAGTGAGACGCCGTTGCCGATGCCGAACTCAGTCACCAGTTCGCCGAGCCACATGAGGAGCATCGAGCCCGCAGCTATAAGCGCGATATTCGCGACGAGCGCAACCGAACCAAGGTGAGCAAGGACCCCCTGGCTCTGAAGTAGGAACAGGAATCCGACGCCCTGCAGGACAGCCAGCGGTATGGTGAGGAGGCGGCTCCAGCCGATGAATTTTGCCCGCCCTGCCTCGCCCTCTTCGAAGTATGCCTGCTTTACTTGCGGGAAAATGATGGTGCCGAGCTGCATGATGATGGACGCGGTGATATAGGGTCCGACCCCGAGCATCACGATAGAGAGCCCCGAAAGCCCGCCGCCCGAGAATATATTCAAAAGCCCGAAGAACTGATTGTTCGCAAAAAATTCCGCGAGTGCGTTCTTGTCGACACCGGGGATCGGCACCGACGCGAGGAATCGAAACAGTGCGAGAGCGGCGGCGAGAAAGAATATGCGGAAACGGATCTCGGGGTCGCCGAATGCAAGCTTCAGTTTGCGTACGAGCGTGTCAAGCATGGACGGTTCGGCCCTGCTCGCCGCGGACGGTGCCGCCGGCCGCGAGGACCGCAGCGCGCGCGGGAGCCGAAAGCGCGCACCCTTTCACGACAAGTGCCCTTGAAAGTGATCCTGTGCCGAGGATCTTTACTGCCGGCACTCTTCCTCTTGCCCTGCGCACGAGGTTCCGAGCGAGGAGCGAGGCCGGCGAAACGGTCTCACCGGCCGTATACGCCGATTCAAGCGCGGCAATATTCACTCCCGCAACCGCTACCCTGTTCGTTCGTACGGAGCGCGCACGGTTCCTGCCATAACCGCGACGTTTCGGTATCTTCTTGATGAGGTCGCGGACTTCCGGGCGGATCTTATGACCGGCGCGCGCCGTCTGCCCCTTGCCGCCTCGGCCGGAGGTCTTGCCGCGCTTGCCGCCTCGGCCGACCGGGGGATTCTTTCTGTTCTTCGTTCGAGGAAAGAGGGTGTGGAGTTGCATACGTAAAAGATTATTTCGCGCGGAGTTTCTTGAGCGCCTCGACGGTGGCGCGCGCGATGGTGAGTTTGTTCTTGGAGCGCGTAAGGATCTTCGTTACGACGTCAGTCACGCCGGCGAGGTCGAGAACTGTCCGCACCGCCGAACCAGCGACGAGTCCACGACCTCTCGAAGGGATGATCTCGACCGTGGAAGACGCGTACTTCGCGGAAACCTGGTGCGGGATGGAACCGGAGGCGGTGCGGACGACCGTAATGAGATTCCGCTTCGCATCGCGCGTCGCCTTGTCTATGGCGAGTGCGGTGTCAACGCCTTTCCCGAGGCCGACCCCGACGCGGCCTTTCTTGTCGCCGATGATGACGACCAAACTGAAATTAAAACGCCGGCCGCCCGCCATCACGCGTGCAACGCGACGAGCGTCGATCGTCACCTGCTCGAATTCGCCGCGCTCCCGTGGGGGACGGCCGCGTCCGCCGCCGCGCGGAGAGCGGCCGCGAAGCGTCCCGCGTCCGCCGCGCGCATGCGGCCGGGCGGCAGACGCTGTCTCGGCCGGCGCTACCGCCGCCGCAGCCTCCGCCACGGTCTCCGCTTCCTGTATGATCTCTTTTTCTATCGGAGGTGTAGCCATATTAAAAAGTGAGACCGCCTTCCCTCGCCGCCTCTGCAAGCGCTTTTACTTGCCCGCCGTAGCGGTAGCCGCCGCGGTCGAAGACAACCGCGGTGATGCCGGCCGCTTTTGCACGCTTGGCGATAGCCGCTCCGACGGACGCCGCCTGTACCGACTGCGGCCCTTTGAATTCGCGGCCATGCGCGTTCACGAGCGTTGTTCCCTTCGCGTCATCAATGAGCTGCGCAGAAACGAAGCGGTTGCTGCGGAAGACCGCAAGCCGCGGACGCGCTTCCGTTCCTTTGATCCGCGCCCGCACGCGCGCATGGCGGCGCATGCGGAGTTCGCGATTCGTGGTAGGTGCGTGGCTCATGATATTAGACGGCCTTCTTGCCCTGCTTGCGGCGGACGACCTCGTCGTCGTACCGGATGCCTTTCCCCAGGTAGGGCTCCGGTGGCTTCACGCGCCGGATATTCGCGGCGAACTGCCCCACTGACTCTTTGTTGGGGCTCTTGAGCGTGATGACGTTCTTCTCGACGGTCGCGGTGACGTCCTCTGGTATCGCAAGCGCGACCGGGTGCGAAAAACCGAGCATGAAAACGAGATCCTTCCCTTTCAGTTCGACACGGTACCCGACGCCTTCAAGAACGAGCTTTTTGGCATACGGTGTCTCCACGCCCGCCACCATATTCTTCAGGTGCGAAGCGAACGTGCCGGTGAGCGCCTTCGCGAGGCGCGAGCGGTCTTTCGGCGTGATGAGCACGCCTTTTTCATCAATGGCGACCGCGATGGACGGGTGTACGCGCTTCGTGAGCGTTCCCTTAGCGCCCGCGACCGTCAACACGCCTGCCTCCACCGAGACGGTGGTCTTTCCTACGGAAATCGGCTTTTTTGCAAGGTGGCTCATGATTGAAATGCGGATTACCAAATCTCAAACAGTTCTTCGCCGCCCACCCGCGACGTGCGCGCCTCCGCGTCCGTGATGATGCCCGACGGGCTCGAGACGATGCGCGCGCCGGTACCGCCTTTTACGCGATGCAGGGCGGTGTACGGAGCGTAGAGACGGCGGCCGGGCTTGCTGATGCGCTTTACGCCGCGCAATTTCGCATGTCCGCGTTCGTCATAGGCAAGCGTTACGGCGATGGTTTTCTTCGCACTTTCCTCCTGCTCCTTCGTCTCCACGGCAGTGATAAAGCCGAGTTCTTTCAGTTTCTTCGCGATGGCGAGCACGTGCGCGCCATACGGCGCGACAACCTCCGCCTTCCCGATGCGGGCGGCATTCTGCAGACGGATGATGAAATCGCCGACGCGGTCAGTAATCATACAAATTACCAAGACGCTTTCTTAACTCCCGGGATCTTGCCTTCGCGCGCGAGTTCGCGGAACTGGATGCGCGAAAGGCCGAAGGCGCGCATGTAGCCGCGGCTACGTCCGCTGATGGCGCAACGGTTCTTGAGCCGCACCGGTGAGGAATTTCTCGGAAGCTTTTGGAGTCCTTCGTAGTCGCCGGCCAATTTCAAAGCCGCACGCTTTGCCGCGTACTTCTTCACGAGTGTGACTTTTTTGGCGTATCGCGCCAACTGGGACTTTTTTGCCATAAAAAATAAAGCTCCGAAGAGCGTATCTAGAGATTATCAGCGTTTTGTGCCCGAGTCAACGATAAGCGGGAGACCGAGATGGCGGAAGAACGCTTCCGCTTCCGCCTTGTTTTTCGCCGTAGTAACGATGGTCACGGCAAAGCCGAAAACGTCTTTGAGATCTTCGTCCGAGGTCTCGGGGAAAATGGTGTGCTCCTTGATGCCGATGGTGATATTGCCCATTTCGTCGATGGCAGTCGCCTTCAACCCCCGGAAATCCCGGGTGCGCGGAAGGGCGATATGGATGAGCTTGTCGAGAAAATCGTACATCCGCGCGCCGCGAAGCGTCACCTGGAGTCCGACCGTGTCGCCTTCGCGCACTTTGAAGGAGGCGATGGAGATGCGCGACGGCCGCGCCGACGTCTTTTGCCCCGTTATCCGCGCGAGGCGGTCCTCGATGACCTCGAGCTGTTTCTTGTCGCGCTTCTTCCCGACTCCGGAAGAGACGATGACTTTTGTGATGCGCGGGCCCTGCATCGGGCTCGTGTAGTGGAACGCCTCTTTGAGTTCCTCGTACGCAAGCTGCTGACGTTGTTTGGTGATGGACATATTTATTTCTCTATGCGCTGCACGTTCGAAACGTGGATGGGCCGCGAACGCTCCACGATGCGCCCGACCTTCCCGGCCGCGCCTTTCAAGTGGCGCTTATAGAGCCCGGCGCCCTCGACGATGACCTTGTTCTCTCGCGGGAGCGCGCGCAGAACAACGCCGGACTTGCCTTTGTCCTTTCCCGAGATGATTTTTACCGTGTCTCCTTTTCGTACGTGCATACCAAAATAATTAGACGACCTCAGGTGCCAACGACACGATGGAATGCCAGCCGAGCTCTGAAAGCTCGCGCGGCACGGGGCCGAAAATGCGGTTCCCTTTCGGTGCCATCTCCTTGCCCTGCTTCTCGATGAGCACGACCGCGTTCTCGTCAAAGCGGATGTAGGAGCCGTCCTTCCTTGCGAACGGCTTCGTCTGCCGCACGATGACGGCCCGGTACACCTCCTTTTTCTTGACGGCCTTACGCGGCTCTGCCGTCTGTATGGAAATGACGATAGTATCGCCGATACCTGCGTAGCGGCGGCGGGAACCGCCGAGTATTTTGAACACGCGGCCGATCTTTCCGCCGGAATTATCTGCAATGGTGACGATGGAGCGGTCTTGCAACATATCAGTTTTCACCTCCGTTGCCGGAGACGGTCTTTGCCGGGTCAATAGCGAAATGCTTCAGCTTGGAGATCGGTCGCGTCGCCACGATGGTGACCGTGTCGCCCACCTTGACCGTATTGCCGGGGTCATGTGCGAGGTACTTTTTCGAGCGTACGAAATACTTCTTGTACTTCGCGTTCTTGACGTAGCGGTCCACGCGCACCGTGGCGGTATCTTTCATCGCTGTCTTCACGACGACGCCGACGAACGATTGGGGTCGTAGATCCTGAGCGGAGCGAACGGAGCGGGAGGGAGTGTGTTCCATACATTATGCGGTCGTAGGGCGGGAGCCCGGAGATGTCGAAGATACTGAAGCATCTGAATGTGCTGAGGCAGCAGCCGAAGTACGTTTCTGTCGCTCCGTCAGGGCGCGCGCGACCGTTTTGCGCAGTTTTCTAAGCGCATTCGGGTCTTTGGCGCGCGCGCCGGCGGCCGCGAAGCGCTCGGCCCGCAGTGACGCGCGCGTCGTCGCGACGAGCTCCGCAAGCTCGTGATCGGTCTTGGTCGTCATTGTGTTCTTTTTTGTCATACAAATGGAATAGACGCAACCTTAGCGACGCGTGACGACGGCCGTCCTGACCGGCAATTTCATCCCCGCCTCGCGCAGATGCGCACGCGCAACGTCCTCGGGAACACCGTCTATCTCAAAGAGAACGCGGCCAGGCCGAACCTCGAACACATAGTGTTTCGGGTCGCCTTTCCCGCTTCCCATGCCCACTTCGGCCGGCTTGGCCGTCACCGGGCGGTCCGGGAAAATGCGTATCCAAAGCTTACCCGCTTTCGTGGTCGCCCGAGTGATCACTTTGCGCGCGGACTCTATCTGATTGCTCGTGATGCGCGCGCTCGTGAGCGCCTTGAGGCCGTAGGAGCCGAACGCGACGGTGGTGCCGCGCGTGTCCGGGCGGCGGAGGCGCTTCTGGCTCATGCGCTCGGTCTGCCACTTGCGATGTTTTACTTTCTTCGGGAAAAGCATAAGTACAAAATTATCCTGCAACCTTCGCTTTCTTTTCCTCGTACTTGTCGCCGCGGTAGATCCACACTTTGATGCCGATGACACCGTACGGGAGGTACGCCTGCTCGTGCGCAAAATCTATATCCGCGCGGAACGTCTGAAGTGGGATACGGCCCTTCTTAAGCTCTTCTTTGCGGCTCATCTCCGCGCCGCCCAATCTGCCGGAAAGCGCGATGCGCACGCCCTCGACTTCGCGCGCGGCGATGACCTTTTCCACGGTCTGCTTGAGCACGCGGCGGAACGGCATGCGCTTCTCAAGGCCTTCGGCGATCATGTACGCGACGACGGCCGCGTCGGTCTCCGGCTGGCGGACTTCGACGATATCGAACTTGAGCGTGCGCCGGTCGGTCGGAGCGATGCGGTGCACCATGTCGGAGAGTTCTTTGCGCAGCTTGGCCGCGTTCTCGCCGGAACGGCCGATGACGAGTCCCGGACGCCCGGTGGAGAGGATGACGCGCAGCTCGCTCGCGGAGCGCTCTATCTCGATGCCGCTCGTATAGGTGCCGCGCAGGCGCTTGGTGAGGAAACGACGGATGAGTTCATCCACTTTGATGTTCTCGCGGTAGCTCTTGCCGTCCGCGGCAAACCAGCGGCTCTTCCAGTCCCGGATGATGCCGAGGCGATGCGCATAGGGATGTACGGTGTGTGTCATATCGTAGAGCGGGAGCTCGGAGATGTCGAAGATACTGAAGCATCTGAATGTACCGATGCAGGAGCGAGCTTCACGATGATGCGGCTCTTGCGTCGGCGGATGAGCGAAGCGCGGCCGAAGGCGCGCGGCATGTACTTCTTCAGCATTCCGGCGCCCTCGACCGTGATGGACTGCACGGTCATATCATCGGGATTTTCTCCTTTCCCTTTCGCGCTCGCGGCGGCGCTTTTGATGAGCTTGGCGATTGGCTCGGCGGCGCGCTTCGGAAGGAACTGAAGCGCAGCGAGCGCCGCTGGCACTTTCTTGCCCTTCACGAGCTCCGTTACGAGACGCACTTTGCGCGGCGTCTGATTATGGCTTTGCAGGACTGCGTGGCTCATACGTTATTTGGCTGCGGGCGCCGCTTTGGCCGCTGGCGCGGCGGCTGCGCCGGGCGCTTTTGCGGCCTGGGCCGACGCGATCTCGGCCTCCTGCTTCTTCATTTCCATTTCCTTCTGCATCTTGCCGCCGTGGCGGATGAATTTCTTCGTCGGCGAGAATTCCCCGAGGCGATGGCCCACCATTTCCTCGGAAACGAGCACGTCGATGTGCGACTTGCCGTTATGTACGCCGAAGGTGAACCCGACCATTTCCGGACTTATCTGGCTTCTGCGCGCCCACGTGTTTATCACCCCGGCCGATGCCGGTTTCTTGTGAAGTACCTTCTTCAGGAGCTTAGCGTCCACGAAGGGCCCTTTCTTAAGTGACCTGCTCATGCAATTAAAAATCCCTGCCTACCGGCAGGCAGGCGCTCGTCGGAGCGACCAAACCTCGCGGAGGAGCTATGGGATGCCCCCACGATACAGGAAGGCTATAAAATCGTCAAATAAAGGGAATCCGCCGATGGGGCGGATTCTGTGCGACCTTCTCTGACCTATGGAGCGGGTTGGTGTTCAGACCGAAAGATTCTCGGAACCGGATAAGTTTCGTCATCGGCTCGGCCCATAAGCTCGAGCGCCCTGGCGAAAACGAGTCTGAGATGCTGGCAGGCGGAAGCAGGGTCTCCCGGATGCTCTTGCATGAGGGATTCGATCCTCATGAGTTGCAGACGTAGGAATCCGGCCACGTTCTCCGTTGTCGAATGGACGGCTGCGGCTACAAGAACGCGGGTGAGGTGTGCCAGCCCCTCAATGCCGGGAGCGGAAACCTCGCTTACTTTTTCACCGCTTGAGGCCGAACCCCGGCGCGGCGCTTCTTCGACAATCCCCCTAATCGCCTCTTCGAGGAGAACTATGGGATGAAGACGCAACTCTTTCCCGGTTTTTATAGGTGTGACGACGATCAGAAGCGCCTTCTCCGTGCTGTTCATAGTGACTCCTTCAGGGTGGCGTTACGGGGTCTTCCGCAGGCATAGTACAGGAAGCGAGGATCTTATCAATATCTAGCAAACCACCCATAAAAAGCCACCTTTGGGTGGCTTTTCGTTTGTCGCAATTATCGGCTTAATCCTTGCGGCTCTTTCCCACCTTACGTCTAGAAATAATAAAGACGTTCGAGTACTTCTTCGGCGCGCTTGTCCCTCACACAAAATGGAATAGTCCTGCATGCGTACGCGAGCGGCCAGGCAAAAACGAGGGTAAGACTTGGCCTAGCGGCCCGGAGCGCACTCGTTTTTGATTGGGCGCGAGCAAGAAGCGGCAGGACGAAGGAATGCCATTTTGTGTGTTTGGACTCGGCTGCCGCAAGGATTATTTATCGCGCTTACCAATTTTTCTACGCGCAATGATAAAAGGGTTTGAATACTTTTTTGGCCGCCTCGTTTTCTGACCCTTGCCGGTCGGCTTGCCCCATGCGCTCTTGGCCCGGCGCAATCCCCTGCCTTGGCGGCCTTCGCCGCCGCCGTGCGGATGGTCAACCGGGTTCATAGCGGTTCCACGGACCGTCGGACGGATACCCATCCAGCGGGAACGGCCGGCCTTCCCGATGACGACGAGATTATATTCCTCGTTGCCGACGGCGCCGATAGACGCCCAACAGAGGTCGGACACCTTACGGATTTCGGTAGAAGGAAGCTTTACTTGCGCATAGCCGGCGTCGTGCGCGACCACTTCGGCAAAATTGCCCGCCGAGCGCACGAGCGAAGCGCCCGCGCCGGGGGAAAGTTCGATGTTGTATACGAACGTGCCCACGGGAATCTTCCCGAGCGGAAGCCGGTTGCCCGCGACAAGCGGCACATTCTCCCCGACGAGGAACGTCGAGCCCGCCTTCATTTCTTTCGGCAAGATGACGTAGCGGCGCTCGCCGTCGCGATAGAGTGCGAGCCCGATGAACGCGGAGCGGAAGGGGTCGTATTCGACGGTTTCTATCTTCGCGGGAATATTTTTCTTGTTATACGAAAAATCAATAGCACGCAGGCGGCGTTTATGTCCGCCGCCCTGGTGGCGGGTCGTGATGCGTCCGAACGCGTTCCGGCCTCCCTGGCTTCCCTTCTTTTTGAGAAGCGGCTTGTGGGGCGCGTCGCCGGAAAGGAGTTCCCGGTACGGTAGCGTGGTCATCGAGCGGCGGCTTTTCGTTGTTGGCTTGTAGGTTTTCATATAGTTTTTACGCGAACTGGATGGTGTCGCCCTTATTGAGGTACACGTAGGCCTTGCGGCGCGCCGTGCGCGTACCGACTCCGCGCTTGGTGCGGAGTGCCTTCTTCTTCGCCGGAAGATTCACGATGCGCACCATCCGCGGCGCCACCTTGTAGAGCTCCTTGATGGCGCCGGCGATAGAGGCCTTCGTTGCGCTTTGCGGAACGGCGAACGTGTACACGCCTTTCTCGGTTTCGATGAGCGCCTTTTCCGAAAACCACGGCGCCCGAAGTATTTCGTTCGCAAAGCCGCCGTGGGATGCCTGCGTGCGTGCGTAACTGCGGCTCGCGGCTGCGCCCTTTTCTTCCTTCTTCTTTTTGGTGCCGAAAATAGCCATAGGATTTATGCGGATTTTGCGCGAGCGAGAAGCAGGCCGAACGCCGCCTCCGGATTCTCGATGATGAGGTATTTGTGCGTGAGCACGTCGACCGGATTTAGGCCGCGGACTTCTTCGGTTGCGATGCCCTGCAGGTTGCGGAAGCTCTTGACCGCGTTCTGATCATAGGACGTAAGCGCGACAAGCACGGAGCGTCCCTTACCCGAAAGCGTTGCCGCATCCGCCGCTTTTGAAAGCGCAATGAGAACACCGAGCGCTTCCTTCGTTTTCGGCGCGCCCGATGCGAATTTGTCGAGGAGAATTATTTCGCCGTCCTTCGCCTTCTTGGAAAGCACCGAGAACAGCGCGCCGGTGCGCATTTTGCGGTTTATCTTCTCGCTATAATTGCGTTCGCTTCGCGGGCCGAACGTCGTGCCGCCGTGGCGCCACAGAGGCGAGCGGGAAGAACCGTGACGCGCCTGACCGGTGCCCTTCTGCTTCCAGGGCTTCTTGCCGCCTCCCGCGACTTCGGAGCGGTCTTTCGTATGCGCGCGATTCTGGCGGAGGTTCGCCTGCATTGCGGTCGTTACCTGGTGCACCAAGTCGCTTTTCCACGGCGCGCCGAAGACGCTCTCCGGCAGAGCGATACTGCCGACTTTCTTCCCTTGCATGGAATAAATATTCACGTCCGCCTTGGATACGGCGGCTTTCTCCGCGCGCGCCTTCGGCGCGCGCGTGACTTTCTTTTGTACTGTCTTCTTTGTGGTGGCCATAGTATTCAAATTATGCGTTATGCTTGATCGGCTGAGATACGACCTCTAGAAGAGTGCCGCGATGACCTGGCACTGCTCCAGAAACAATCATTTTGCCTGCTACTGCATCAACAGCAAGCACTTTGCGCCGATGGAGCCCGGCGAGCGTTCCGTGTGCTTTTGGCCGTGCGAGCGCGGGCCGCCGTGGAAACCATGGCGCTTCACGACGCCGGCAAAGCCCTTTCCCTTAGTAACGCCGGAAACCTGGACCGTATCGCCAACAGCGAAGACCGACGCGTCAATCGTGCCGCCGACTTCAGCCGTATCTTCGGTCCGGAATTCGCGAATGTCGGTGTAGCCCTTGCCTTTCGTGTGGCCGAGGAGCGCTTTGCCGACGTTCTTCGGCCTGCGAACGCCCGTGCCGACCTGGATAGCCGCATAGGCGTCCTTGCCATCCTTGGTCTTGACCTGCGTGACCGTCACCGGGTCGGCAGTGAGAATAGTCCCCGCGCGGGCACGGCCATCCTCCCCGAACACGCGGGTCATGCCTTCTTTCTTGGCGAGAATGAATTTCATAGATTTTCTTCGCGAGCAAATGCGAGCGGTAGAAAATCATGAACCCCGCTGCATATTCGCCTCAAGAGCGTCTCGCAAGATGCGGGGGCCGAATAGGCCCATCCCGTTTTGCGCGAAGCGTCTTGCCGCTCGCTGACGAACTATAAATCTGATTTACCACAACCGCCAATTCGCTCTTGCAAATATGCGGCTGGGGTCATTGCCCTAAAAGCAAATCGCGCGACAGCAATCGCTGTTGCGCGATTTGCTGGAGGTCCCCGTGAGATGGCGGCTCCGCCTATCTCATGGGGGACATAGCGATTTAAGCACTCTACACGAGGCGACAGAAAGATGCAAGAAAGCCGCTCCGAATCCGCACTACATCGAAGTGTATATTCTGATCAACTCCCTGTTCCAGGGCAGCCGATACCAGAATCCCATGCGAGCCCCCTTAAAGGGCCGATAGGTCATCCGGTTGAACCACGGCCAACGTCTTCCGATGATTCCTACAGAGATCGTAATGAGATATCTCATTGGAAACTAAAGAGTACCACGGGTGCCCCCACCGCAGGCAATATCGCCGAAAACGCACAACCGCCCTTGCGGGCGGTTGTGCGTTTTCTTGGTCGTCTTTGTTAAACCATTCCCTCGACTGACTCGGGATTAGTTAAAACCATAGTCGCGCGGACGCTCCTTGGTTTTATACCATCTTCACATCAATGGTCACTCCCGAGGGCAGGTTGAGGTTCGTGAGGGCCTCGATGACCTTCGGCGAGGGATTGAGGATGTCGATGAGGCGCTTATGGACGCGCATCTCGAACTGTTCGCGCGCGTCCTTGTAGACGAAGGTCGAGCGGTTCACCGTCCAACGCTTTATCTCGGTGGGAAGCGGCACCGGGCCGACGACGACGGCGTCGAAGCGGGCGGCGGTGTCCATTATCTGCTTTACCGAGAGGTCGAGTATTTTGTGCTCATACGCGCGGACCCGAATGCGGAGTTTGTGCTCCGCCGCTGCCGGCGCTGCGGCCTTCTTGGGCGCAGCTTTTGCATGCGGCACCTTAGGCGCCGCGACCTTCTTCGTTTTTGGTTTTGTTTTCGGCTTTGCCGCCGCTTTTGTTGGCATTGTACGAGTGGAACGAGTTCGGTTCTTACGCGGTTATCTTCGTTACGACGCCGGCGCCGACCGTCTTGCCGCCTTCGCGGATTGCGAAGCGCTGCTTGTCCTCAAGAGCGACCGGTGCGACGAGCTTCACTTTGAAGGTCACGGTATCGCCCGGCATGACCATTTCCTTTCCTTCCGCGAGCGTTACTTCGCCGGTAACGTCCGTGGTGCGGATGTAGAACTGCGGCTTGTAGCCGGAGAAGAACGGCGTGTGGCGTCCGCCTTCGTCTTTTCCGAGCACATACACTTCCGCCTCAAAGTCGGTATGTGGCGTGACCGAACCACTCTTCGCAAGCACCTGGCCGCGATGCACGTCTTCTTTCTTCGTGCCGCGGAGAAGGACGCCGGCATTGTCGCCTGCCTGCCCTTCCTGTAATTGCTTGTTGAACATTTCAATGCCGGTGACGGTGGTCTTCGACGTCGGCTTGATGCCCACGATCTCGACTTCCTCACCGACTTTCACGACGCCGCGCTCGATGCGACCGGTAACGACCGTGCCGCGGCCTTCAATCGAGAAGATGTCCTCGATAGGCATGAGGAACGGCTTCGCGAGTTCGCGCTCGGGCATGTCGAAGTAGGTGTCCATTGTGTCCACCAGCTGCTTTATTTTCTGCGCCCATTCGTCGGTCGTATCCTTGGCGTTCAGTGCCTTGAGGCCCGAACCGCGGATTATCGGCGTATTGGCGCCGTCGTAGTTCTGCTTGGTCAAGAGCTCGCGAATTTCCTCTTCGACGAGGTCGATGAGGTCCGCCTCAGCCACCATGTCCACTTTATTGAGGAAGACGATGAGCTTTTTGAGGCCCACCTGCTTCGCAAGCAGGATGTGCTCGCGGGTCTGGGGCATCACGCCGTCGGTTGCGGCGACCACGAGGACTGCTCCGTCCATTTGGGCGGCGCCAGTGATCATGTTCTTGATGTAGTCGGCGTGTCCCGGGGCGTCGATATGCGCGTAGTGGCGGTTCGGCGTCTCGTATTCGCTGTGATGGAGCGCGATAGTAATACCGCGCGCCTTCTCTTCCGGCGCGCTGTCTATCTTGTCAACGCCCTCAACGCGGGCGCCGTAGCCCTCGCCCTTCAACATATCGAGGACGTGGAGGATGCCGGCGGTGAGAGTCGTTTTGCCGTGGTCAACGTGGCCGATGGTGCCCACGTTCATGTGCGGCTTTGCACGATTAAATTCTGCCATAGTAATTATCGGTAATATTCTAATAAACCATGAATATTCCGACGCCTTCCCCGTAGCCAACCGAGCGAAGCGAGGTTGTGGTACTGGGGTGAGTCGGAACAAACTCTCGGGCTTGCCGACTCACAAAAGCAGACAAGCCAAAGAGCGACGCCAAGATGCGTTAGGCGCACTATACGAGAAGCCGTAGGGAAATGCAACCTGTTGCGGGGATAATGAACGTTCTATAAATCCTTGATGCGCGGGTGATTGCTCTTTGACTTCTACTTTCTCAAACCGGTTCCCCGCCGTAAATCCCCTTGCCAAAAGCATGCGGAGACGCTGTTCGTCAATTGGCGGGACGTTTGCGGCCAGTAGTGGTCGAATTCTTTTTACTTTCGTGATGCGATTATATCCTGTGCAATGTTCGAGGGTACCACATCATAATGATCAAACTCCATTGTCATCGAGCCGCGGCCTTCGGTCATGGAACGGAGCGTCGTCGTGTAGCCGAACATTTCGGAGAGCGGCACCTTCGCCTTGATCACTTTGTTCATGCCGCGCTCGTCCATGCCTTCTATTTGGCCGCGCTTCCCCGAGAGATTGCCGGTGATGTCGCCCATGAACTGCTCCGGCACGATGACCTCGATGCGCATGATGGGCTCAAGGATGACCGCTTTGGCCTTCCCCGCCGCCTCCTGGAACGCCATGGAAGCCGCTA
>Ga0076063_112_pt1 | contig 17595 bp, 11 predicted proteins | sample RifGroB1_FD_68178 | JGI IMG/M metagenome (GOLD analysis project Ga0076063, IMG submission 68178) | Parcubacteria bacterium GW2011_GWB1_57_6
CCGCGTTCGGCGATTACGTGGAAGCCTTCCTCTCCCGCCTCTCCCGCCTCGCGGAGCACTTTTTCAAAGGCGCTTGCTTGGACTGATATCGGCATCGCCGCATAATGCGCGCCATACACAACGCCGGGGACTATCCCGGCGCGGCGCAACGCCGGCGCCTTTGCGCTTTCCGGACGCTTTTCAACCGCGAGTGTAAGCATAGGACCTGAATATAGCGGAACCCGGCATAAAACGCAATTCTTCCCTAGGCGCTTAGGGTCGCGGACACCTTGGCGAGGCGGGCAAGAAATGCTTCGCGGGCGGCGGACACGTTCTCTTCTTTCCCTTTCCAGAGGGCGAGTGCCTCTTCCTGCAAGGCGCGCGCGTACGAGAACGTGAGTGGCCATGGAGCGTCTATTTCCTTTGCCCTGCCGCTTATCGCGGCGAGATTTTCCGTCGCTTGATCCGGGGTTTGTCCGCCGGAAAGGAACATGACCCCCGCGATCTGCCTCGGCACGTGCTCCAAGAGCGAACCCAGCGTATCAAGCGCGACTTCCTCCGGCGTGTCGCGCTTGCCGCTGTCGTTCCCCGAGAGCGCCATGGAGGTCTTGAGAACCATACCCGCGCAATCGACCGCATGCTCGTCGAGCACCGAAAAAAGGATTTGGAATACCTGCGCCATGGCCGCACGAGACCTTTGCCGACTATGCGTTCCCTCATAGAGCACTTCTGGCTCAAGTATCGGCACGAGACCCGCCGTCTGCGCCTCTTTCGCGTAGCTCGCGAGGCGCTTCGCGTTCTCATGCATCGCCTCGGCTGACGGCAGTGTATCGCCGTCAATACGGAACGCCGCGCGCCATTTGCTGAACACCGCCCCTTGCTTTTTGTATTCCGCGAGACGCTCCGGAAGGCCGATGAGCCCGTTCGTAATGAATTCCTGCGGGCTCGCGGCAATGGGCTCCAGGCCGAGGTCAACTTTCACGCCCGGCAGGATGCCGCGCGTGGCGAGCGATTTCGGGAACGGCTTTTTGTCATCTCCCTTTTCGGTAAGCGACTCGGGAAAGAGGATGACGCCCGAGAGATATCGTTCGATGCCCTCCGCGCCGATAAAGAGCTCGCGGAACTGCCGGCGCATCTCCGCACCCGCAGGGATGCCAAAGCTTGCGAGGCGCGTCGTCGCGGTATGCACGCTCTCATCGGCGGCCAAGAGCCCTTTGCCTTCTCCAAAAAGCGAGCGCGCTACCGCGACAAGATCGGTCATATAAAAATAGTACCATGGCTTCACAGAGCGGATATTTTGCGAACCGCATAATTTTCCGCTGAAAATTTGCTCTGGCTCGCGCCGTCGCGCTTGCGCACGTTCGCAAAATATCCGCTCTGTTCCGCTCTCGCGCGGCAGTGCATTTTTTCGGGCTCTCGCAGAGCGACGGCCCGAGAGCGAGACGTGTTTCCAGCAGGAAACGACGGTCGTACCGAAAAAATGCACTGCCGCGCGGTGCGCCATGTTACACTTTACGCATGGACTTTATTGCCATCGGCGACACGGTCGTCGACGAGTTTATTAATTTAAAGGAAGCGCGGGTCTCGTGCGATATCAATAATCAGAACTGCACCATCTCGATGAAATGGGGTGATAAGATACCCTACGATTCCGCCATGCTTGTGGCGGGCGTGGGCAACGCGGCAAATGCGGCGGTCGCCGTCGCCACCTTCGCGAAAGAAGGCGTCAACACGGAATACGTCGCCGTTAATGACGGCATCCCGACCAATCATCATTACGTGCTCTGCTACGACGCCGAGCGCACCATCCTGGTCCGACATGAAGCGTACCCGTACCGCGTTCCGGAAAATATCACGCCGCCGAAATGGATGTACCTGTCCTCCGTCGCCGAGCACACGGAGGCATTCCATGCCGAACTTGCGGAGTGGCTTCGTAAACACCCGGAAACGAAACTCGCATTCCAGCCCGGCACGTTCCAGATAAAAATGGGTAAAGAAAAATTGGCGGAGCTTTATGCCGCAGCCGAACTCGTCGCCGTAAATAAAGAAGAGGCCGAGCGCATACTCGGGGTCGGCCTGCCTGCGAAGGCAGGTGAAAGCGACATACAAGAACTCTTGCGGGACATGCGCGCGCTCGGCCCGAAGATAGCGCTCCTCACCGACGGCCCGAACGGGGCGTACGCGTTCGACGGCGAGCAAATGCTCAAAGTGCCGATGTACCCCGACCCGACGCCGCCGAAGAACCGTACTGGTGCCGGCGACGCGATGACTTCTACCGTCGTCGTCGCGCTTGCTCTCGGCAAGCCGCTTGCCGAGGCACTCGCGTGGGGACCGGTGAATGCCATGTCGGTCGTTCAGCATGTCGGCGCGCAAAAAGGTCTTCTCACCCGCGATGCGCTTGAGAAATTTCTCGCGGAAGCGCCGACAGCGTACCGGGTCGAGTCGTTCTGATCACTGCCCCAGGATCGATTCTTGAAGCGGCGCGTAGGCCGCTTCCCTTCCGCCGAAGTTCGCCAACGCGTTGTCGTACGCGACATGGACGATGAGAAGCGCCGCGCCCGCGCCCGCGATGGTTATGAGCAGTACCGCGAAATAGGAGTTTATTTTTTCTTTCATACGCGTTTACCGCAACGGTCCGTCCGGCTTGCCTCGCAGCTTGTGCATTTAAAACTCATAGGCCACCGATGAGATGCTTGACGGCATTGACGATGGCGCTCGCATCAAGCCCATAGTGTTCCAAAAGCTGCTCCGGAGCACCTGATTGGCCGAACTGGTCCCTGATGCCGAGCCGGCGGACGGGCACCGGGTGGTGTTCCGCGAGGAATTCCGCCACAGCGCTCCCGAAACCGCCCATGGCCTGATGCTCTTCGACCGTAATGACGCGGCCCGCCCGTTGTGCCGCGTCCAATATCGCCTCTGTATCGAGCGGTTTTATCGTCGGTACATGAAGAACGAGGGTCTCCACTCCTTCTTTCTCAAGCGCGTGCACCGCGAGCAGGGCCTCATAGCTCAACGAACCGGTTGAGAGTAGTGCCGCTTTCGGGGCATCGGAGTTCCAGAGCGCGAGCGCTTTGCCGACCGCAAACGGCGTTTCCTCCGTCGTGAATGCTGACGTCGCCGAACGCCCGAAACGCAGATATACGGGCTTTTCCAGACGGGCCGCCGCTACGACCGCCTTTCTCGCTTCTTCCGCATCCCCGGGCGCGATGACCGTCATTCCCGGAAGCATCCGCATCATGCCGATATCCTCCAGCATCTGGTGGGTGGCGCCGTCCGGCCCGACAGAAACGCCCGCATGCATGCCGCATATCTTGACCGGCACTTCGTTCAGCGCGATGGTCGTGCGGATCTGCTCGTAATTGCGCCCCGGACTGAATACCGCGTAGCTCGCGATGAACGGGATTTTCCCCGCGAGCGCCATGCCGGCGGCGACCGCCGCCATATTCTGCTCCGCAACGCCCAGTTCGACGAAGCGCTCGGGAAATGCCTTCTCGAATTCTTCCGCGCGCGTGGATTCTTTGAGGTCGGCACATAAGACGACGACGCGCGCGTCCGCCGTCCCCGCCTCGACGGCTCCCTTGCCGAATCCGTCGCGCGTCGCCGCCTTCGGAAGCTCGTCCGTGAACAGCTTCTCGTGGAGGTGCGCGTCCGGATTAAGCATATTCGTGCGGGACCTTGCCGCTCATCGTGCGGATGTCCTTCAAAAATCGTTTTGCTTCCTCTTTCGACGGCGGCTTGCCGTGCCAGCGGTAGTCGGATTCTATTTCGGATACGCCCTTGCCGGGAATCGTATGCGCGATGACCAGGGTCGGCTTTTCGTAGATGGCCTTCGCCTCTTCCACCGCCGCTATGAATGCGGCGATATTGTGCCCATCCACTTCAAGAACATGCCAATTGAACGCGCGGTACTTTTCCGCGACGGGCTCGAGCGGCATGACGTCTTCGGTCATGCCATCTATCTGGATATTGTTGCGGTCCATGACCGCCGTCAGGTTCGAAAGCTTGTATTTCCCCGCGAACATGGCCGCTTCCCAAACATTCCCCTCTTCCTGTTCGCCATCGCTCATGAGGCAGTAGACGTGCTGTTTTTTTCCGTCCATGCGGAAGGCATACGCGATGCCGGAGGCCTGCGAGAGGCCCTCTCCGAGAGGTCCCGAGGTCGTTTCGAGGCCGGGAAGGCGCAGGCGCTCGGGGTGTCCCTGCAGCCGGCTGCCGAATTTCCTGAGCGTGAGGCATTCTTCGACGGGGAAGTAGCCGGCATGCGCCATCGCGGCGTATCGCACCGGGCAAATGTGGCCGTTCGACAGGATGAGGCGGTCACGCTCCTCGGAGTCCGGCTTTTTCGGGTCGTGCGCGAGTATATGAAAATAAAAAGCGGTGAAGATATCCGCCATGCCCAAGGGGCCGGCCGTGTGTCCGCTCTCCGCGGCGACGAGCATCTGGATGACCGTCTCCCGGATAGCTTCCGCGTGCTTTTCGAGTGCGCGCACTTGTTCGTCCGTAAGTGCCATATCGTATAGGGTAGCACGGGGAACCGCCGCTTTTTCAAACATCACACACCATACGGCGTGGTGAACGTCTCGAATGCCTCAAGGGCGGCGGCGGGATCCTTGGCGCGCAGAATGGCGGAGCCGATGACGAGATTGGTGACATCGAGCGCGACAAGCTTTTTCGCGGACTTGAAGGAAATACCGCCGTCAACCTGTATCGCAACCTCCGGATGCCATAGGTGGAATGTGCGCACCTTCTCATAAACGCGCTCGTCGAACGGCTCGCCTTGCCTTCCGATGTGCGCGATGCCCATGAACTGCACGTAGGATAGTTCGCCGATAAAGGGTTCGACGAGCGCGATATTGTCCGTAATATCGAGCGCCAGGCCGTAAGAAACGAAAGAACCATAGCGTTTCCGCGCGGATGCGAGCAGGCGCGGCACGTCCACCGCGCTTTTTGCATGGAAAGTGAGACGTGTGGCGCCGAGCGCAAGCCACGGCGCCGCCGCATGTTCGGCGTCGAAGCACATGAGGTCGATCTCGTACTCGATCCGGTCGAGCGCCGGCAGCATTGCATTGCGTTTGACCCGGCGCTGCAGTTCCGCGGGAGCGGTATACGGCCAGGACGCCGGTGCCGCGAAGGTACCGTCCACGACGTCTATCTGCACCCGGCTGACCGAAGCGATGCGCGTGAGCAAGGAAAGTTTTTCCTCAAAGTCCTTGGACGAGATGGGGAGCACGGCCGGGACGACGAGATTCATGCGCTAGAATTTCGCGAGCCGGCGCGCGTGGCGCGGCGAACCGGAAAAAGGGGTCTCAAGGAAGATGCGGACTGCTTCATCGGCTTCGTCCCCGGAAACGAAACGGGCGCCGATGGAGAGTATATTCGCGTTGTTATGTCGGCGCGGAAGTCGCACCGCGTCAAAGCCGTCCTCGGAGCGGCCTCCTTCGACGTCAAGCGCCTCTGTTACGCGCATTGGCCCGTAGAATACGGCGGCGCGGACGCCTTTCACTCGATTAACGCACATCGCCTCTCCCTGTCCGCTGCCGCCGATGATGATGCCGCGCGCGGCATCCGCGGCGCGCGCGTTTTCTTTTGCGACGCGTTCGGCAAGCGGCATCATGAAATCCGGATAGTCATCGTCGCGATCCTGAGAGAACGCTCCCATATCTTCCACGTCGTATCCGAGCATGCGGATGTGCTCGACGAGCGCGTTCTTGAGCGCGAATCCGGCGTGGTCGGCGGCGATGAAAATCTTGGGCATTTATGGTGAGTTGGTCGAACTATTAGCGGCGGCGAGCACATGCCTGACGAGCGATTCGGTGTACCCCATTTCGTTGTCGTACCACGTAAGCACCTTCACCAGCGTGCCGTCGACCACGCGCGTCATGCCGAGGTCCGCGATGGAAGCGTAGGGCTCGCCGATGATATCGCTCGACACGAGCTCCTCATCGGTCACCTTGAAGATACCCTGCCAGCGGGAGCTTTTTGCGGCCTCGCGCAAGATGTCATTCACTTCCTCCGCGGTCGTTGAGCGCTTCGCGAGAAACGTAATGTCGGCGATGGATCCGGCCGGAACGGGAACGCGCAATGCTATGCCGTCGAACTTTCCTGTCAATTGCGGATACGCATCGGTAACGGCTATCGCGGCGCCGGTCGTTGTCGGCACGATGTTTTGCGCCGCCGCTCTTCCCTCTTTTTTGTCCTTCTTCGAGGGACTGTCCACGATGGACTGACTCGCCGTATATGCATGCGCCGTGGAGAGTATAGCTTTCTCGATGCCGATGGTTTCGTCGAGAATGGCGATGACCGGACTTGCGGAGTTCGTCGTACATGACGCGTTCGAGCTTATCTCGCACGTCGCGAGTTTCTCCTCATTCAGACCGACGAGAACCGTTGCGCCGGCGCTTGAATTCCCCTTCACCGGCGCGGTGATGACCACGCGCTTCGCACCCGCTGTGACATGCGCCCGCGCCTTCTCGTAGTCGGTGAAGAATCCAGTCGACTCGACGACGACATCGATATCGAGGTCTTTCCACGGAAGGTTCGCCGGGTCTTTTTCCGAAAAGAATTTCGCCCCTTTGCCGTCGAGTATCAGTTTCCCGTCTTTTGCCTCCACGGTGAAGGGCGCTCGGCCGTACACAGTGTCATAGGTGAGGAGGTAGGCAAGATTCTCGAGCGAACCAAGATCGTTTATCGCAACGATCGTAACGCCACGACCGTGCGAGCGGCGGGCGAATGCGCGGCCTATCCTCCCGAACCCGTTAATAGCGACGCGAATGGCCATAAGATGCGAGAATTAGGAATAGAGAATTAAGAATTCAGAATAAGGAATGGCGAATGAGTCCCGACCTCTCCATTGTACCCTATGGAACCCTATGGAAACCGTCTACTGCTTTGATCGAACCGCCCAATACAGTCACTTGGCGGTCTCACCGCCAAGTGACTATTCCAAATATATATCAAGCTCTTTTGGCTCTGCTTTTCTCCGTATAATCGCATCGAGAGAATCGAGTGCAAATTTCTTATACTCGCCCGTGTTCTTGAATTGACCTAGGACAATTTCTTTTTCACAAATTCCCTCGTTTCCTCCATTTGTATATTCTTCCCAACTCGACTTACTGCTCACCAACTTGGCGGTGAGACCGCCAAGTTGGTGGGCCCGATCATTTAAGTTCACATAGGCGCTGAGATGGAGCAAGTACTCATTGGAATCGATATGTACATCTTTAAATACGCCCTGAAATAAAGAACCGCTTCTTTCATATTTATTATTGAAATACCAGGTATATCCACCGCTCAATCTCCTCATAAATTCACTGATACCCCTATCCGTTAATTGTTCCAGAATAAAATGAAAATGATTTGGATTCAGACAAAAAGCAATGATATTGACCAATCGTTCTTCTGACTTGGCGGTCTCACCGCCAAGTTGGTGAAAGGAGTTCTCATACAAGCTTCCTATCGGATCTATGGTATTGAATTCGATCATGCTTGTGAAAAATCTGTGTTGGTCATGACCGTCGCTGAAGATAGTGCGCTTATCAACGCCTCTGTTGTAAATATGAAAGAATTCTCCGTTTGTAAAAGCTTTTTTCCTCGTGCCCATAACTGCATTTTATACCACTCAGTTGACAATCCACTTGGCGGTGAGACCGCCAAGTGGTGAATTATGGAGAGGTGGTGTCGACTGGAGGGGCGGAGGTCGTGTCGGTCGAAGAGGTGGTATCGGTTGTAGCAGTGGTCGTATCGGTGGTTGATGTTGTTGTGTCGATGGTGGTCGTGGTAGTGCCGTCAGATGGCGAGCTTGCCTGCGGTGAGCTTGTCGAAGTTGCGGGGGCGGCCACCGTCACGACGCGGGAGGCGGAGCCGGTATTCCCCGCCGCGTCGGTGGCGGAGTAGGTCAGGGTGTAGAGCCCTGCGGTGGCGGTATTAACCGCACCCGATACAGTTATATGTGCCGTGAGGTCGGTCGCCTGCTCCGAGCTATCAGTCGGAGGGTCGGAGGCGGTGGCGCCGGGGTCGGTGAAGGTGTCGCCCACCGTTATCTGCATGGCGGCGTCGCCGTTGAGCGTGACCACTGGTGCGATGGTGTCGCTCGAGGAGGGAGTTGTCGTTGCCGTAGGACCGGTCGTTCCTACAGTCGAGGTTGCGGTAGTGGTTGACGTGTCCGTCGTGCCTGCAGTGAGCGTAGTCGAGGTGGTCGTAGTTTGCGAAGTGGCGGTAGTGCCGCCGCTCAATTCCACGCTCGGTCCGGAGATAGTCGTCGTGGTGGTCGCCATCTGCCCCTCGGTCTGCACGAGGAAGTAATCGAATGAGGCGTCCGTCGTTTGCGCGTTTGCGAGCACCACTTTGAACGAACCTGCTTTTTTGTCGTTGATGTACCAGGAGCCCGTAACCGGAGCGGTGAACGTTATGAATACTTTGGTTGCCGGCGTCACGTACGCGTTGTTGACCTGCGCGACGGTATTGCCCGCGAGGATGGTAACCGTGCCGGCAGAGGCGGTGCCGGCGGAATCGGCGGCGGCGACGAATCGGTCGGCGACAAGCGTGCCGAACTGGGCGAAGCCGCTCTTGATGAACACGCCGAGAGTATTGAGCGCGTCAGTGAGCGAGGTGGTGGAAAGAGATGTCGTGCCGCTGGTCGAAGTGATGGTCCCGTTCTCGAGCGCCGCGACGCGTGACTCAAGAGAGGTGATGCGTGCTTCTTGTTCTTCAAGCGCGAGCGCGAGCGCGGAAATGCCCGAAAGGTTATACGTCGCGAGTTTGTACAGGTCCACAGAACCGAGCGCGGTCAGAACCGCGCTCGGTATCTGCGCCGTGAAGGTCGCTTGCGGTGAGCTTGTCGAATTCGTGCTGCCGAGCGTAAAGGACGTTGCGGGAATATTGGCGGTCTCATATGAAGTCGCGAAGACATTTCCCGAGACGGAGAACTTGGCGGAGATGCCGGCGATCGACGTTCCGACGCCGATGTCGCCCGCGTTGCCGACCGTAAGCGCGGTGGACGATGCGGCGCTCACGATGAATTTTGTCCGCGCATCCAACTGCTGTATCGCGAGGACCATCGGGGCGATGAGGCCCTGGTAGTCGATGGTGAGCGTGCCGTCGGGCGCAAGCGGAGTTGGGTTCGTGGTGGTAACAAGATTCGGGAATACGTTCCGGACATCCTGGGCGATGAGACCGAACTGCTCGTTCGTTCCGCGCTCGGCCGCGGGTTTCCAATAGAAGGAGACGGGATTCAGTGCGCCGATGGCCGCAAGCCCGCTCGCTCCCGCGAGCGGGCTGATGTCCTGCTTTAGGCGCTGGTCTGAAGCCGTGCAGGCGAGGAGGCCGTTGCTGTTGCTGGTGTATCCCGTGCAGTTCTTGTATCCGTCGAAGGTGATGTTGTTGGTCGAGCCGCCTACCTCAAGCAAGGTGGCCGGACTCGTCGTCCCGATGCCGACGAGGCCGGAAGAGGAAATCAGCATTCGGACTACGCCCGCGGTGCTATCGCGGAATGTCAAAGCATTGTCACTGCCTAAGAAAAATTCGTAATTCTTTCCCGCCTTGCCGATAGAAATAGAAGTATCGACCGCATTATAAACGTCCAGTACGCGCGTTGCTCCGACGTACGAGGTCGGCGTCGTCGTGCCGATGCCGACGTTGCCGCTTTTTATAATCAACTGATTGTCTGTGAACGATGTTCCCGATTCGCTGTGAGATATTTTGAAAGCATCAATGTCTTTGTCATAACCTAAAACTGCCTTTTGAATGTCGTTTGACCGGAATCTTATGGCAGGATTATTATCTCCAACGGATTCTATTGTTAAAACCGTGTTCCCCGTACTGTTCAAATGCAACAAAGCCTGCGGGCTCGTCGTCCCGATACCGACGTTGCCGCTCGTTAGAATTGTCAAAAAGTCGTTTGTGCCAAGCGCGGCATTCTGAGAAATCTTAAAGGCATTTGATGCACTTATATCTTGCCCAAATGCCCAGTAGGTAGTCCCATCCGAAGTTACATAGCGGGCGTCTCCCGTCGCAGACGAACCGCCTACTTCGACTATTACAGAGGCCGCTGCAGATGCAGAATTGGAAGGATTTTTTACCCTCAGCTGCACTTCTCCACCTGCTACGGTTTTATTTACATCGAGCAATGTCTCCGGACTCGTCGTCCCGATACCGACGTTGCCGCCAGTGCCGATCGTCAAGGCCTCGGTTTCGGGATTGCCGATATTGCTCGTTATCGTGAACGCTCCGCGGTAATTCCCGGAAGCATCCGACTTGAGGCGCATCCCGAACACATTGTCCTGCGGCGCGCCGACTGCGCCCCGTGTCAGCGATATCCCCTCATTGGCGTTCGCGATATTGCCGGTATATATGGTCAATTTATTCGACGGTGTCGTCGTCCCGATGCCGACGTTGCCGGAAGAGGTGATGCGCATTCTTTCGGCCGTTCCTGAACCGAGGGCGAATGTCAAATCACCGCTTACTCTTGAAATATCCACTCTCGTCGTCGCATCTGACGAGTTGGCACTTAGAACGATACCTCCATCGGTCCCACCGGGCGTCGTGATGACGACTTGGCGCGCATCAGAGCCGCCAAAAGGCGTAAACGTTCCAGGACCGTTTACATGAAGGAGGCTAGCCGGGCTCGTCGTGCCGATGCCGACGTTGCCGGCGAGGCGGTAGATGTCAGAGCCACTCACCGTCCAGTTGGAGCCGGTGCCGGGATTTAGCACTACTCCGTTCACGCGGATCTCCGTGGCGTTGAGCGAACCGTTCACGTTCACCTTATAGGTGCTCGTGTCCGTCGTCCCGATGCCGACGTTGCCGCTTTTATCTATTCTCATCCGTTCGGCAATTGTTCCTGCATTATTTGTCCAGAAAGTAAGCCGTCCATTCGTCGATGCCGCTGAACTGCCGTCGTTTGCGCCGACGACAAGACCAAGACGCTTGTCTGCAGATGGACTGGCACTCGTGATAAAAGCCACTGCACCAGCAGAAGAACCGTCGCTGGTGGCACTACTACTAAGATTAAGCATCCCGACATCACTTCCGCCATAAACCTCTAAAATGCGCGGCGATGCTCCGGAACCTTGTGCCGCAGGACTTGTCGTCCCGATGCCGACGTTGCCGTCTTTATCAATACGTATGCGTTCGTTACCTCCCGTCGCAAATACCATGGGAAGAGTTGTACTTGCTACCTGAAGGAACATGCCTCCGTCATCAGCATAGAATCGGGCTGTACCGCCGTTATTTTTCCCAAACCGAAGACCCCCACCGTCAGTCCCGCCGATAGCCAGAGTTCCATAGTTAGTTGCTATAGACCATGGACTCGTCGTCCCGATGCCGACGTTGCCGTCGCTTGTCATTCGGATGCGTTCATTTGTGTCGCTGGAATAAATTCTAAGGCTGTTGTCTTCGTAGCCAGCGATGCGGACGTTGTAATCCGGGGTGGCAACACCGGTGCTGTTAGTCGCGAGGTCAAGATAAGCTAAATTACCGGCCTCAGCACCTTGTGCTCGAATATCCACACCTGCGTTTCCCGTGCCTTCAAATATTGCCTGATCTCCTGATGAAAGAACATGTAATGCTCGCCCTGGCGTCGTCGTCCCGATGCCGACGTTGCCGGTTTGCGTAATGTGGAACAAGTTGCCTTTCTGCCCCGTGTCGCTGGCATCTCCGACGCCGAACATACCAATGCTATTACTGTTGCTCAACTCATTGGGCGTAGAAATATAGAGTAACGAACCTTGGTTTTGTCTGTTTGTCGAAATATCCGTAATGGTAATGTTGTCCGAGTTACCGTAGACCGCGAGCGGTGTCGCGCCCCCAAAAGTGTCATCATAAATTTCCAACTTCGCCCCCGGCGTCGACGTCCCGATGCCGACGAGGCCGGAAGCATCGATTACCAAGCGCGCCGTAACGTCGTTCACTATAGTCCCCGAATAGCTTGTGATAGAACCTATTTCATATAGCGCACCCGTCGCGCCTGCTGCCCATGCGGGCCGTGACGCAGACATAGCGGCGTCATTGTCAAAAGTCACGATGAGCGGACTGCCGTTCTCGATATGGAGCGGGCTTTGCGGACTCGTCGTCCCGATGCCGACGTTGCCGGTGCTTGTAAATACCGGCCCCACTCCGGTTATGCCGTTATAGAACCTCAAATTACCAGCGCCGCCGTCGTTATTTGAACCGGTAGAAATGATTTCCCATACGTTTCCGCCGGTATCTGCGCTTTCAAGTCTAAAATGAACACCATCTATGCTTGAACTGCTTAAATGCAGTAAGCTTTGCGGACTCGTCGTCCCGATGCCGACGTTTCCTGCCGAGCGATAGATGTCGGAGCCGCTTACCGACCAGTTGGAACCCGTGCCCGGCGAAAGGAGGACGCCGTTTGAGTAGACAGCCGTGGCATTAAAATCTCCGTTAACCTCCAGTTTGTAGCTCGGCGTGGTATCGCCGATGCCGACGTTGCCGCTTGTATCTATTGTAATGACACTTCCAAATGCTGTATTTCCTATGAGGCCGAACCCGGAAGCGTTGGTGCCTAATGAAATCCCAGCGCCACCGGCTCTTATTCTCACTATATCGGTGCTCGCTGCTGCAGCACTCACATCTAATAGCGCCGTGGGACTTAATATCCCGATGCCGACGTTGCCGCCGTCTTTGACAGTCACGTACGGCGAGGCGTTCTTATTGCCTAGGTGGAAATCGTCACCTGAAGTAAAGAACATTCCGACATCCCCCTGCGTTGTCCCGAGCATGAAGGTGTCGCTCGCCCCAGATACAAAGAGATCTAATTCTCCAGCTCCGTTCATCAGTGTTACAGCATGGTTATCTGTGAGTCCCCAACTCCCAAATTGGACCAGTGGGTCATTAGATCCAGTTTTATACACGTCCAAGAGCGCCCCTGGCGTCGTCGTGCCGATGCCGACGTTGCCGGAGGAGTTGATTGACATTCTCGTGCCGGCAGAGGTCAAAAAGTCCAAGCGGTCAGATACCGCGTTAGACTCCCGATGGTTGTAGATGACTCCTCCCCGCGCCCTCGCGTCGTCACTGAACAAAATACCTCCCGCTATGTCGGTGCCGGAAGAAGGGGAACGAAGGTTTATATACGCGTAGGTATTACTGTCCACCGTAAGTACGTCCTGATTGGCAACCGTATTCGCGGCACCGACAGGATTTGAGTCAACGATATGCAGACGAGTGCTCGGACTCGTCGTCCCGATGCCGACGTTGCCAGCAGCTGTAATCCTTAGTCTCTCTTCTGGAAAACCGGCCCCGTTATATGTCGCAAATGCAAGACCAGCCTTGCTTGCGTCATTTTGTGCGTAGCTTTCAATGTACGGAGCGTAGGTAGCGGGATTCGAGCCATATGCTGAATCTGGGGCGAGCGAAATCCTTACGGCAGAACCAGCAGAATATGCCGTATTGTTGATTAGATACATAGAGGCGAACGAGCTGCCCGATGTACCACCCTCGATATGCAGCTTCGCTCCCGGACTCGTCGTCCCGATGCCGACCGTGTTTGCTATCAGAGTCCCTGCCGAGCTTCCTGCCGTGCCGGTGCCAACGCCGATTTTGCCTGCCGAGATGCGGGAGAGGCCGGTGTCTCCCGCTCCCGCGCTGCCAAATGTAATGGTGCTGGCAATAAACGCATTGCTCCAATAATTATTTGTTTCTCCCAAACTAATGCCGCCGCTTACGATAGAACCTATGGCGCCGGCATTGATATAAACCTGTGAGTTGCCGGTACCGCCGCCAAGAAACAGGTCGCCTTGGCTGCCGCCACCTAAACCCTGAATTGAATTTCCGACTTGCAAAAAATTGTTTACGGTTAAATTACCGGTGCCATTCGTATATGTATTCGTCGTGCCGATGCCCACATTTCCCTTGTTCGTCACGATAAAGTTGGTGGCGGTCGAAGAGCCAATGACGAACGACGGGCCGGTGATGCCGTTCGGGTTCACCGAGAGTTGGGCCCACGGACTCGTCGTCCCGATGCCGACGTTGCCTGAATTATCTTCATTTAACGTAATAGCTCCGGAGCCCCTGATTTTTAGTATATTGCCTGAAAGTGCCATGAGAGATGCGCTGTCATTATGGCTTGTACCAGCAGTTGACCAGGAAATAGAGCGGCCATAGCCGGTAAGAAAATTACCCATCGTACCCAGATCAATGGAACCTGCGACACTCAATTGATTCGACGGCGCAGCGGTACCAATACCGACCTTTCCCGCATTCGTCACGATGAAGTTTGTCGCGGTTGAGGAACCGACGACGAATGCGGGGCCCGTGATGCCGTTCGGGTTCACCGAGAGTTGGGCCCACGGACTCGTCGTCCCCACCCCCACCCGCTTGTTCACCGTATCGATGGAGAGCACGGAGTCGCTCGACGCATTGGTGAAGTTGAACTGGTTCACGAGGTTCGACTGGGGGGTGAAGGCAAGGCCGGGGGCGGTGCCGTTTAAGCCGACAGTGGTAGTGCCGGTCACTCCTGCGGCAAAGGTGATTTCGTTTGAAGGGTCGTACTGTATGCGGAACTGCGGCTGGCTCGTGGACGTGATGGTCTGGGAGCCGGAGTTGATGATGCCGCCGGCAAGGAGGTTGCCCGAGTTGTCCACGCGGAAGAGCGTGGTGCCGTCGTTCTGTTTGAAGGAGATGAAGTCGCCTGAAGGGGCGATGTCGGTCACGCGGTATGCGCTTAGGAAGGTTGTGCCGTTGGTGACTTGCTGGAGCGAGAGGAGGGCGTCGGGAGAAGAGGTGCCGATGCCCACGTTGCCGTCGGCGTCGATGCGCAGGCGTTCGACGCCGCCGGTCGAGAGCGCGAGGGTGGAGGCGGTGGGAGACCAGAAGCCGGTGCCGGTATCGCCCAGCGCGATGAAGCGCGTCACGCCACCAAGGCCCACGGGCTCGCCTACCTTCTCGCCGATAGCGCCCGCCTGCTCTCGTGCCGCGACGGCGTAAGGTAGTTCAGCTTTAGTGCCCTGCTCGTAGGTGGTCGCACCGGGTAGCCCAGCGAGTTGTCCGCCAACGGGACTGCCGCCAACGATCGTGCGCTGCAAGGCAGGCAATACCGTCTCCGTGGCTACATTGGAGATGGCACCCCTGACCACGTTCCCGACACCCGTTCCGCCGCCCAACTGCGCGGCTAACCGCTCCATAGTTTGCTGCCTTGTTGGTTGCGCTGGCACCGGATACGCGCCCGCCTCGTTACGTCCTGCAATCGCGCTCTGGATGTCGCGGATGACCGGCACTACCGTGTCGTAGTAACCGGACTGCGCCAGCTCGTTAGCGGCGCCCTGCAGTTGCGCCGGCGTCATCTGCTGTGCGACGGCCTGGACGTTCTCCTGGTAGGTCGGCACGGGCGGGCCGAAGATGGGGCCGGTAGGTGCTGGTGGCTGAGGCGCAGGTGCAGGCACGGGCACGTCGCCGGCGTTGGCTATCGCCGCGGCCTCACGTTGCCGCTTCTCTTCGTCGCTTAGCCCTTCGTCACCGCCGTACTCAACCTCGCCGCCCTCGGCGAAGTCGTAGGCGTCCGGCGGTACGAGCCGCCCGCCGTAGAAGAACTGCTCATCGTCCGGCATACCAAGCGCCGGGGCTGTACGCACCCGTGGTGACGAGAAGGAGCTTCCGCGGCCTACCTGCGAACCGCCGTGGCCCAACAGAAACGATGGCCCCAGCGTCATCGGGTAGTCTGGCGGGATTGCTAGACCGCTCGGCTTCCGTTGTTCATATCCCTTCCGCCGTGACTTGACCGTGCGCTTGGGCAGCAGGCCCTTGGTCGGTTCCATCTGTGGCAGGCGCACCGGGCCGGGCGGCTGGCTCACGGGGCCACGCGTAGCACCGAGGCCGGAGTAGGGGAACATGCGGTCGTTCTGGTCGATGACCATCAGCCCGGCCTATCCATCGGCAGCGGTGCGTTCTGGCCCAGCACCATCGGCTCGACCGCGGTCACCGGCATACCAAAGGGCTGCGTCTCCGCTTTGAACGCCCTCTGCTGCTCGAAGGCCGTCTCCTGGTACGTCTCGATGGGGTTAATGCTGGGCTCCAGCCGTAGCAGCCTGCGCTCTTCGGCGTCCATCAGCGTCTTCGCGTCGGCGCTGAGCTTGGCCCACAGCAGCTCGCTGGTCTCACGCAGGGCTTTCCAATCGATCGTGTCGTACCAGTCCAAGCGCTCGGCTGGCGGCTTGAGTTCGACCAGGGACGGCCAGAGTTCATCGATCCAGTAGGCGTGATAGACCTTGACGACGCGCACGATCTCGCTGGCGTTGTCCTTGATCATCTGGTGCATGTAGGTGGCCACGTTGATCATCTGGTGCATGTAGGTGGCCACGTTACTTACCCCGGTATGGGGAACGCCCCGTTAGTGCTCGCCGCCGCCTGCGCAAACGCGTCCGGCATCTGCTCGTCCATGCCCAACCCCGGCATGACCGGCGCCGCGTCCGGCATCTGCGGGATCGTCTCGTCCTGCACTGGCGGTGGTGCACCCTGCATCGGTGCTGCGCCCTCGGTAGGTGGCGGTGCGGCCGGTACGTTGAACGGTGTTGGTGGCCCGAGCACGATGTCGGCGATCTGCCCGAAGACGCTGCGCAACTCGGCCTTCGCCATCTCCATCGCGATGTTCATGGCAAACGGGTCGCCCTGCCGCTCCATCGCCTCGCGCTGCTTACGTGCCTTCTCGGTCAGCCTGTCCTGGATACCGATGTTGTCCTCGTAGGTCTCCTGCGATAGCGTGCCGTCCCCGCCGACTTCCTTCGGCCCGAGCCTGCGCCAGTACTCCGTCTCGGCTGCGCGCTGGCTCTGCGTCTGCACGTCGATGGTCACGCTGACCCGGAAGGGGCCGTCGAAGTCCTGCGCGGTCATGCCGACCTGCATGTCGACGTTGCCAGCCTCCGGCTTCTTCTTGTCGTGGCCCGATGCGCTGACGTAGATCGGCGCCTCCTTCGCCCGCGCTTTGCAGATCGCCGTCACGTCCTTGAGGATGGCGGTGTAGGCGTTGGCGCGTGAAGTCACGGCCTCGCCAAGGAAGCCGTTGTCCTCTTCCTTGTACTGCAGCATCGCCCATGCCGGCGTCGTACGCCCCATCTCGCCCGCCTTGAGCGCGGCGCGGATGCTTGAGTCGGCGCGGTCGGACTCACGGCGCAGGTCATCCCACCACTTCTCCAGGTGCTGCATCGAGGGCGTCGGGATGTCGAGAAAGTCTCCGTCGTACTCAAGCACGCCCGGTGTGATCAGCGCCTCGGCGTTACCGGGCGGGTTGACCTTATCCGGCGTGCCGTTCTCGCTCATTGCCGGGATGCGCGGCCGCGCGTGGTTGGGCTTGAGCGCTTCGCGGTAGCCAGCGATCTTGCGCAGGGATGCGGCGCCGTTAACCTCGTCAGCGATCTCAATCGTCTCAAGGATCAGCGGCTTGTAGTGGTAAGCAGGGTCCGGGTCGCCGGTGGTGCGGGCCGGGCAGAGGTAGAACGGCGGGTGCCCCAGCGGGTTGCGGTACTTGGCGAGCAGCATGAGGTTGAGCTGCCCGCCCTGCGTGTCGTCCGCTAGTTGCGCCGTTGGGCCTGCGAGTGACTGCGGGTGCACCAGGTCGTAGATGTACTCGCCGTCCGCCACGCGATAGCAGCGCACGTACTTGCCCACCTC
>Ga0076063_113_pt1 | contig 13182 bp, 13 predicted proteins | sample RifGroB1_FD_68178 | JGI IMG/M metagenome (GOLD analysis project Ga0076063, IMG submission 68178) | Parcubacteria bacterium GW2011_GWB1_57_6
TCTAGGCGCGAATGGAAACCGTGCCGATAGTGTAATGGCATAAGAGAGCTTAACTGCGAGGGGTACATCCCGAGCAGATGCGAAAGCAGAGCATAGTGATCCGATGGTACGCCTTAGATGCGGCCAGAGCTCAACGGATAAAAGTTACCCTGGGGATAACAGGCTAGTTCCGCCCAAGCGTCCTTAGCGACGGCGGAGTTCGGCACCTCGATGTCGGCTCACCATAGCGCGGGGGTGGAGAAGCTCCCAAGCGTTTGGCTGTTCGCCAATTAAAATGGTACGCGAGCTGGGTTCAGACCGTTCAGCGACTAACCAGTCGTTGGTACTTGAACGGTCTGAATCCACGAGGAAGTGTTAGGTGCGTGGAGACGCACTGTGCGAAGACATACTCACGGCGGTCGCGTGCAGGAATGCACGCGAAGAAATCAACTGATATCGGTGAAATCCGACTCCATTGTGTATGGAGGGACAATACCGAGGGAACCCGTTCGACCACTTCGTGGTCTCAGGGCGAATCGTTAAACCGATTCGTCCCGAGAAGCGAAGCGACGAGGGACCCGTAGAGACTGAATGTTGATCGTCGAGAACCGACGAAGTTACAGTCCGATCCTCCGCGTAAGCGGAGCAAACGTAGATGCGTGAGACAGGTTGGTCTCCTATCTACTACAGGCGTTGATTCTTGAGGGGGGTCGTCCCTAGTAAATAATTGCTACTTCGGAGAGAGATCTCTGATGAAAATATGGCTTATAACGGTGAAGTCTGCGGTACTTCCGGTTTTAGAGGATGATGTCCCAAGGTCCAGTGGATATCACACTCGCTTGAGGACCAGAATGTTACTATGATAATACCGTGGGAAGTCGATCAAATATTGATGTAGAACGTGCGTATATTGCGGGCTTCTTGGACGGAGACGGGAGTCTCATGCTCCAGGTAAAAAGGCGTGCGGATTCGAATCGCGGGGTGCGCTTCATGGCGACGATATGTCTTTACCAAGATACTCGCCACAATGCGCCGCTCTCGTGGATCCGAAGCCGATTCAAGTGCGGTTACGTTTCTAAGAGAAATGATGGTATGACCGAGTTGCGTATCAATGGTTTCTCGCAAGTGCGAGAAATACTGAAGACGCTTCAGCCGCATCTTCGTTTCAAGAGGAAACAAGCGAAACTTCTCATTCAGGCATGCAAACTGCTTGAACGGCAGACGCTCCGTACTACGAAGCCGAAAGATATACGGAAGATTGTCGATTTGCTCCTACTCATTCAGAACGAAAACTATATGAGCAAGAAAAGAAAGACAAAAGAAGAGCTACATCGGATACTTGGTTTGACCCCGTAACGACTCGCGTTGAAAGACACGCGGACTCATGTGCAGAGGAATCATTTCAAAGAAAATGACTGCTCACATGGGTAAGATGCCATCGTCCTAATCTCGCACAAATGGGAAAGGATGAAGATATAGTCTGCGCTCCTGGAAACAGGGGAAGAAGCGACGAGAGGACCGGGATGAACTGACCTCTGGTCTACCAGCTGTCGTGCCAACGGCACCGCTGGGTAGCTATGTCGGGTTGCGATAACCGCTGAAAGCATATAAGCGGGAAACGTGCCCCAAGATTAGGAATCGTTATGAGACTCCTAGGAGATGACTAGGTTGATAGGCTTTAGGTGGAAGCGCCGTAAGGCGTGGAGCCGAGGAGTACTAATATGTCCAGTTTCTCGTGCGGAACTCTGTATGGCACACTCATCGCGTTCGCACTTTTGCATGTTCGTTCGTCCCGGCACTTCGCCCTTCAAGTCCTTCAGGACGAAATGGGAATTTCGAGTGCTCGGTTCTGGTGGTTCGGCGGGAGGGTCATACCCGTTCTCATTCCGAACACGGCAGTCAAGCCTCCTAGCGGCGATGGTACTCATCGTTTTAGATGGGGAGAGTAGCTAACCGCCAGAACCGAGCACTCGAACATGTGCTTTATAGCAAACGGGGTGATTATCATGCTTTGGATTGATGCGGTCGCTGCGCGTTATTTGAAAGGGTTAACTCCCGCTGCATAAGCGAACGTTGTCACTCGGAGAGCGGGTAATCACTCCGACCTTTTCCCGCCACGCGCTTCGCGTGGCGGTTTCGTATATACTCTAAGCATGTCCTGGGCCGCGCGGAGGAGGTTTACCATTCTGCTTATTATCGGCGCGGTTGCCGTCGCATTTCTGGCGACGTTGTCCATCGCGACTTTCTACAAAGCGCCGTCATGCGCCGATGGGAGCCAGAATCAGGGCGAGACAGGCATTGACTGCGGCGGTCCGTGCGCATATCTCTGCACCGCGTCTCAGCAGCCGCCAACGGTTCTCTTCACCAAAGCGATACAGAACGGCGCTGGGCGCATTGACGTTGTCGCGGAAGTGGAAAATAAGAATCCCGATGCTGCGGCAAAAAATGTTCCGTACCGCATTACGCTGTATGGCGCGGACCGCTCCCTCATTCAGGAAGTAAGCGGTACACTCGACTTGCCTCCAGGAGCGACCGTGCCAGTATTCGTGCCCGGCGTTTCTTTAGGTACGCAAACGGCCGGAAGCGCATTCCTTTCCATCCAACCATCCGCACCGCAATGGTTCGCATCATCTGCGGACCTACGCGTTGTTCCGAAGGTATCGAATATCACGCTTGCCGGTGCGGCAGCCGCGCCGCGCGTAGAGGCGGTTTTCACGAATCCGAGCGTTACGGTCCTTGTGAATGTGCGGGCGATCGTGCTCGTGCATAGTGCGCAGGGAGATGTTATCGCCGCATCGGCGACGATCGTGTCTTCCATGCCAGCGCAGGGGGAGGCAAAGGCTGTGTTCACATGGGATAGTCCGTTTCCGAGCATACCGGCTTCGATAGAAGTCGTGCCGGTCATTCCTCTGCCCGACCAATAAAAGGATTTTCTATGGTTCCGTCCCTGCGCTTCTCATATGATTGGACCCTGCTTTTGCCGGCGGTCACGCTGTCCCTGCTTGGCATTCTCACCATAAGCCCGTTCATACAGGAAGGATCGTTGGCTCCCCGCCAGCTGGTCTGGCTCGCGGTCGCTCTTGTCGTCTATGTGGGGTTCTCAACGTTCGATATGCGCGTTATTCGCCGGACGCCGGTAGTCATGGCGCTCTACGCGCTCGCGTTTTCCCTGCTCGCATCTCTACTCCTCTTTGCCGATCCGGTTCTCGGCGCTCGCGCATGGTTCTCGCTCGGTCCCATCTCATTTCAGCCGGCGGACCTCGCAAAATTTGCTCTCATCGTACTTCTCGCCAAATATTTATCACGGCGCCATGTCGAAATAGGCGATTACCGACACATCATCATTTCGGGCGCGTATGCGCTCACGCTTACGCTCCTTATCCTTGTCGAACCGGATATGGGGAACGCGATAATTTTCGGGACTCTCTGGCTCGGCATGATGCTCGTTTCAGGCATTTCGAAGCGGCATCTCGCCGTTCTCGGCCTCCTCGGCCTTATCGCCGCCTCCACCTTGTGGTTCGGCGGGTTGAAACCCTATCAGCGCGCGCGCATTGTCTCCTTCGTTAATCCGGCAAGTGATATCCACGGCGTGGGCTACAATGCGTACCAGGCGAAAATCGCCGTCGGTTCAGGCGAATGGTTCGGCAAAGGCATCGGCTACGGCACACAATCGAAGCTGCGTTTCCTGCCCGAATACCAGACCGATTTCATATTTGCCGCATTCGCCGAGGAGTGGGGCTTCATCGGCGTCACGCTTCTATTCCTCGTGTACGGACTTCTGTTCGCGCGTCTCATTCAGATCGCGCGCGCCGCCGCGACCAATTTCGATGCGTTCTTCACGCTCGGCGTGCTCATTCTTTTTGCGTCTCATGTCACGATACATGCAGGCATCAACTTGGGACTCCTGCCCGTCACCGGCACCACGATACCGTTCATGAGCTCTGGCGGCTCGCACCTCGTATTGGAATTCGCCGTACTCGGCATCGTCACCTCGCTTGCGCGTCAGGGCCGCATCGCGACCCGCGACCTAAGCGCGAACGAATATCTGGGGGGCTCATAGGAATGACCCCACTTGGATTTTCTAAGACGGAGTACCGTTAAGAAAATCTCGGCGGCGGATAGCTCGCTTAAGAAAGCGACTACACTTGGATTTTTGTAGTCGCTTCGCTCCTTAAAAATCTCGGCGCTAGCGATACAGAACGATGGTTTTTTGCACCATCTTCTCGAGCGAGAAGTCGTCCATATCTTTTGCATCTAAAATCTCGCCCACTCCGCCGACGCGATTAGCGCGGATGGGAAGACCGGCCAATTTCGCCTCAAGCAGAACATACGGTAATCCCTCCTTGAGGGACGGGAGCGCAAATTCATCGAAACCGCGCAACGCTTCTTCCGCCCGCATAAAACCGAACAGTTTTACGCGCTTTTCCAATCCATATTCTTTTATTTTTGATTCGAGCATTTCCCAATCTTCTCCGAATCCAACGATTGCCACATACATATCTGGTCTCGCTCGCGCCTTTTCAATAAGTTGAATTTGATTTTTGTTATGAGTTAGCTCACCAATCGTCCCAATAATTTTGGCTCCTGGTGGGAATGCTTTTCTTATCTTTTCCCCTGATCCTAAAGACATGGGTACGATGCCGTTATGTATCAAGATCGCCTTATGGCTAGCAAAAGGCATTCGTTTCGCAATATCCAAATCGTAAGTGGATATGCAAATTACCTTATGACACAAAAGAATCGTAATCCATGATGCAAACCATATGAGAAATTTGGCAAAAAACGATCGGTTCTCCAAAAAAGGCCAACCATGTACGGTAAAAATAATATTTTTTACACCCGCCAATCGTGCAGCAAGCGCTCCAATGCCGCCCGCCTTCGAGCTATTCAGATGAATTATGTCAGGTTTTTCTCTACGGAATAAATTTATAAGAGTTATAAGTACAATAGGTTCACGAAAAAAAGAAATGTCTCGCATAAACTCTTTCAAGTAAAGTCCTTGAATCTTGGCGCACGCCAAATTTATTGCCAGGACTCCTTGTGACGCATCCGCCTCCCCCGTACCTCCAAAAACGACTTTTACATCGAATTTATCTTTGGGAAGGGAGGTGGCAAGATCGTAGACGTACCGCTGGGCGCCGCCCCAGTTCGATTTGGTGATGACGAACAGTATTTTCTTTTTGGCAGGCGTTTCTATCATGCAACTGTACAATATATTTTCACGTTATAGTATCCATATCTATGGCTTTCGACCGCCGCGAAACGGCGATTCTCCTTATAGGGGATTTCCTCATATTGGTCGCGTCCCTCTGGGTCGCGCTTCTTCTACGGAACCTCACCATACCCCCCGCCAGTTACTTCAATGCCAATCTTGTGCCGTTCCTCCCGATGTTCGTCCTGTCTCTTGTCGTGTTCTATATCGCCGGCCTCTATGAGAAGCAGACGCGTCCCATCCGCCGCGTGATGGGCGTCCGCATTCTCGGTGCGCAGGCCGCGACCGTCGCGATGGCCGCCGTCCTCTTTTTCGTGTTACCGCTTTCCATCGCGCCGAAGACCATTCTCGTCCTCTATCTCATTGTCTCTGTTCTGGCGGAAAGCGGGTGGCGCTTTTATCGCATGAACCGCGAATTGCAGGAGTCGAACCGCGTCCCGGCTTTCCTTGTCGGTTCGGGAGCCGCGGTGCAGGAATTGTATGAAGAGGTGAATGAGAACAATCGATATCTGATCCGTTTCGTGCATCGTTTGGACACGGCTGGTCCAACCGGCCATACGATAGCCGACGCTATCTCCTCCGCAGTAGCCGCCGGTACCCGCTTCATCGTTATTGATATGTCCGATACGCATATCGTGCGCGATATGCCGGCGCTCTACGCGCTCATGGCGGATGGTGTCATGTTCACGGAATTCGCGTCCTTGTACGAAGAGATATTCGACCGTGTGCCGCTTGAGCACCTCAATGCGGCCCAGCTGGTCGAATCGCTGCCGAAGCGGGGCACGCTCTACGACATGGGCAAGCGTTTTTTTGACACGGTCCTTGCGCTCGCCGTTTCCATTGCTGCCATTCCCGTGGTGCTTGTTGCCGCCACCCTCCTGTTCGTTGAAGGAGGGAACCCCTTTATCCGTCCGGAGCGTATCGGCAAGGGCGGCCGGGTGATACGGTTCCTGAAATTGCGTAGCATGCTTTTTAACGACAACGGCGACCCGGAATTGCAGAGAAAAAATCAGGTGACGCGCATCGGCCGATTCCTTCGCAAAACACGCATTGATGAATTACCGCAGCTGTGGAATATCATCACGGGCGACCTGTCATTCATAGGCCCGCGTCCCGAATTTCCCAAGATAGCGAAAGTGTACGAGCAGGAAATCCCGCAGTACCGCGTGCGCCACCTGATAACTCCCGGGCTTTCCGGCTGGGCGCAGATACACGACTATGACGCTCCCAAGGGCGCAGCGGATATCGGGAAGACCAAGAGAAAACTTTCCTTTGACCTGTACTATCTGAAACATCGCTCGTTCGGTCTCGATCTCGCTATCGCGCTCAAGACACTACGTGCGCTATTGGCTTTTTCCGGAACATGAAGGGAAAGGGTGGCATTGCCGTCGTAACAGGCGGGGCGGGCTTCATAGGAAGCAATCTCTCGCAAGCACTTCTTGAAGAAGGGTACGAAGTGCGCGTCATTGATAACCTCTCCGGAGGGAAGCGGGAGAATGTCCCGGAAGGAACCGTTTTTCATGAGCTCGATATCCTCGACACCGCTGCCATCACGCCGGTCATGCGTGGCGCGTCAGTAGTCTTTCACGAGGCCGCGCTCCCGCGGGTACCGTTTTCCATAGAACATCCGATGGAATCGCATCGGGCCAACGTCGACGGAACGCTTTCGGTATTGATAGCGGCGTGTGACGCAAAAGTCGGTCGCGTCGTGTACGCGGCTTCCGCTTCCGCCTATGGCAATCAGGAAACTCTTCCGCTTTCCGAAACGATGCCGACCGATCCAGTAAATCCCTACGGTCTGCAGAAATACATGGGCGAGACATACATAAAACTTTTTGCAGCTCTGTATGGGCTCGAAACGGTTTCGCTGCGTTATTTCAATGTGTACGGTCCGGGAATGGACCCGGAAGGAGCATATGCGCTTGCGATCGGCAAATTCTTCAGCCAGCGCATGCGGAGCGAACCGCTCACCATCGTAGGGGACGGTACGCAGACGCGCGACTTCACGAATGTCCGCGATGTGGTTCGGGCGAATCTGCTCGCCGCAACGAGCGAAAGAGTGGGAAAAGGGGAAGTCATCAACATCGGCGCCGGAAGGAACGTGTCGGTCAATGAACTTGCCGAACTTATCGCGCCGGGAGAAAAACGAGCCGCTCTTCCGCCGCGCGCGGAAGCGCACGACTCAAGGGCGGACATCGCGCGTGCCCGCGAACTACTCGGCTGGGAGCCGAGCGTCTCTCTTGAAGAAGGTATCGCGGAGATGAAAAAATTATTCACCCTATGATCGTGGACGGGCGGAGTATCGCGAGGAAGATTTTTGAGCGCACGAAAGCGCGCGCACAGCGTCTACCGCACCCTCCGAAAGTGGTCGCGCTGGCGGGGAGCAAAACTCTCGCAACACGTTCATACCTGAAGATAAAGAGTGCGCGCGCCATTGACGCGGGATGCGTGTTCGAAGCGCGCGAATTGAAATCTCCGTTCGGAGATGCCAACTGTGTCCTCGTCCAGCTACCACTTCCTTCCGGAACGGACCAAAAAGAGATATGCGATTCCATTCCTCTTGAAAAAGATGCCGACGTACTTTCCACAGCAGCGCGAGAGAAGTTCAGAAAAGGCGCTGCTGGAGCACTTCTCCCTCCGGTCGTCGCGGCTATGCGTGATATATGCGCATTGCACAACGTAGAGCCGGAGGGTAAGAAAGCGGCGGTGGTAGGGAAGGGCTGGCTTGTCGGGGACCCCGCTGCTGTTTGGCTGCGGCAGCAGGGAGCGGAGGTTTCCATCCTCACGTCAGGTGACGATCTGTCCGCGGCGCTTCGTGCCGCGGACATCATCGTCTCAGGCGCCGGCTCCCCGCGCCTCATCACACCGGACATGCTGAAAGAGGGGGTGGTTCTTATTGACGCCGGGACTTCTGAATCGGGCGGCATAGTCGTTGGCGATGCCGATCCTGCGTGCGCAACGAAATGTTCGTTATTCACTCCCGTCCCCGGGGGCGTCGGTCCCGTCGCCGTCGCCTGCCTTTTTGAGAACGCGGTCATTCTTACCGAACGGGGCACAAAAGGAATTGACAAATAGGTGACTTTAATCTACACTATATTTGGCTGATGAACAAGGGTTCTCCTTGGTCTATCGTAGCTCTTTACGGAGGAGCATTATGAGGAAAAGTAAAAATGTTCTTGCCTTCCATGAGGAGGTCACGGTTGGTCCTCTCGTCTCGTCTTTTACCACGGAGGACCTTACCACACAGCCTTACCTCGCCGTCGACCTGCACCCAGAGCTTCTTGAAGCAGTGGAAGCAGATCCTACCGAAGCCGTTAAGTTCCGCTCATTCGAGCTTGTGCGGGGCGCCTCCAATCTGAACATCCAGAAAGAGCTGCCCGCAGAGAACTGCGAAGCAGCGCTTTGGCAAGCCGCGCTGCTTACGGGGAATCAGAAAAACGGCGAGCAGGGATCTCTTACCACGGAATTCGGCCGCGCGAACCTTTTCTTTCTCGCGGACTGCGTCATCCGGGTGTGGTGGGACGGCACGCAGCGCGTGTGGAACATCCGTGATTGGGATCCCGGGATGGGCTACTGGGAGAAAGGGGATCGGATATTTTGCCCGGTCGATCCTCGCCTCCTGCAGTAGTGCGTTCTGTAGTACGACTCTCGCCTCAGCAAGGCGAGGGTTCTTTTTTGCACGTCTTGCCGAGGGGTTAAATTCATTTATACTTTACTCCATGACTCGATACCGGGTGTTTGCGGTCGTTGCCCTCATTGCGGGGCTTTTGCTTGCCTATTTTGTATGGGTGACTCAGGCGGACCCAACAAGTGGCTATCGCTTTAAACTGGGCCTGGACCTCGCCGGCGGGACGGAACTCGTGTACAAGGCCGATATGAGCCAAACAGCACTCGGCGACCGTTCTGACGCCCTGTCAGCTCTCCAGGGCGTCATAGAGCGCCGGGTGAACCTCTTCGGCGTTGCAGAACCATTGGTTCAGACCGAACGGGCGAGTACGCTATCGGGCATTACGGAGGACCGGCTCATTGTCGACCTGCCGGGCGTGACGGATATCAAAGCGGCCACTGACGCGCTCGGGAAGACGCCGATGCTTGAGTTCCGACTCGCCCGTTCGGCAAGCTCAGGGCAGACGACCGATACGGTCACCTATGAGGCGACAGGTCTCACGGGTCGCTACGTTGCGAGCGCCACACTTGGGTTCGGATCGGGCGCCACCGCAGGCCTTTCTGCGCCCGAAGTGATACTTAATTTTAACAGCGACGGCGCAAAACTCTTCGAGAAGCTCACTAGTGAGAATGTCGGCCAGCAACTCGCCATATTCCTCGACGGGCAACTCATTTCTTCTCCAGTTATCCAAGAACCCATCCCGGGCGGACAGGCGACCATCTCTGGCCGCTTCACCGCGACTGAGGCGCGGGATTTGGTGCGCAACCTGAATTTCGGAGCACTCCCTGTTCCCATTACGCTCGAAAGCAGTTCCGCCGTCGGGCCCACGCTCGGCGCAGCGGCTATCAGTGCCGGTGTCGTTGCCGGAATAATAGGTTTTGCGGTCGTCGCGCTCTTCATGATCGCCTGGTATCGTCTCCCCGGAGTCATCGCGGCGCTCGCACTCGCCGAATACCTCGCTTTCATGCTCGCGGTCATCAAGGTCATCCCGGTCACGCTCACGGCTTCGGGCATCGCCGGCCTCATCATCTCGGTAGGCATGGCGGTGGACGCGAATGTGCTTATATTCGAACGCACGAAAGAAGAATTGCGAGAAGGAAAAGAGCCGCGTGAGGCAGTGCATATCGGTTTCAGCCGCGCCTGGCCAGCCATCCGCGACGGCCATCTAACGATGATCATTTCAGGCGTCATCCTCTTCTGGCTCGGGACATCGATCGTGCAGGGATTTGCGCTCGTGTTCGTACTCGGCGTGCTCGCTTCGTTCATTTCCGCGGTGTCGCTCTCGCGCGTCTTCCTCCTCGCCATCGTTCCGGAACATCGCGAGGGAACGTGGCGCTTCCTGCTCGGTTCGGGCATTCATAATCCATAACCTATGTACGTCGTCACTCATCGCGGGCTGTTTTTCTGGATAACGGGCCTCATGCTCGCCGCCGCAATCGGCGCGATTCTCGTCTTTGGTCTGCCGCTCGGCATCGATTTCACGGGCGGTTCGATGATACAGGTGAGCTACCCGAACGGAGTTCCGCCGCTTTCCACCATTCAATCCCAAGTCGACGCCGTGCCGGTCGGCACGGTGTCCGTCCGCGCGTCGGGCGAAGACGCGATATCTATCCGTACGCGGACGCTTTCGCAAGAGGAGCACGACGCCATTCTCTCGGCGCTTTCTGCAGACGCCTCCGTTATCGAACTTTCATATACTGCGGTCGGACCGGCGCTCGGAAGCCAATTCGCCAACAAGGCGTTGTGGGCCATCTTTACGGTGATACTCGTTATCATGCTCTATATCGCCTTCGCGTTCCGCAAAGTATCCCGTCCGGTGCCTTCCTGGGGATACGGACTCACCGTTGTCGTCATGCTCATTATCGATATCATCGTTCCGGTCGGTTTCTATGCCGCATACGCGCATTTCACCGGCGCAGAGGTGGACTCGCTTTTCATCGTGGCGATGCTCGCGCTCCTCGGCTACGTGGTAAACGATGTCATCGTCATCTTCGATCGCGTGCGCGAGCACCTCGCGAAGAACGAGCGGGAAGGGAACCGGGAGCCGTTTGAAAAGACGGTTGGGAGGTCTATCGACGAAACGATCACGCGCTCAATCAACACTTCGCTCACGGTCGTCCTCGCGCTTATCGCGCTTATCTACTTCGGCGCGGAAGCAACGCGCACCTTCGCGCTTGTGATGCTCGTCGGCGTTGTTGCCGGCACCTTTTCCTCCATCACGCGCTCTGCGCCCCTCCTTATCCCGCTCGCCCGCTGGTTCAACAGAGAAGTATGAAAATTATATTCATTGCCGGGCCGCTGACAACCGGTGGAGATGGGAGCAGCGCTTACATTGAGAAAAATATCAGGATTGCGGAAGAATATGCTTTTGCGTTAGCTAAAGTCGGCGTCGGCTTTTTCTGCGCACATACCCACACTTCCAACCATCACGGCCATGCACCGGAACCGTTTTATTACGAACTCGATTTTGAAATTTTAAAACGAGCAGCCGATGCCCTATTGGCTATTCCGGGCTGGGAGAAATCACTTGGCGCTAGAAAAGAAGTGGAATGGGCCCGTGAAAACGGCTTAAAGGCATTTTATCCAAAAGACTCAACGGATATTGAAGATATTGTGAGATGGGCGAAGAAGTAAGTTCGCTAAGAAATAACCGTTCCGACGAAGGAGTTGCCGTCGAGATAGTTTGAAAATTCGGCTAGTTTCGCGCCGTTGATAACGGCAACTTCAAGTCCGAGCGCCTCAGCTTCTTTGGCGGCCACGGGGTCGAAAGGGGAAGAGAGTCCGGGGTCCCAGTGGTCGGGGATTATCTTCCTGAATTCCGGCCATGACATTTTCTCTATCTTTTTGGCACTCGGGTTCTTATGCGGGTCGCTGTCGTACACATAATCAATGTTCGAGAGGTTCACAAGGCGCATCGCCCCGATATTTTTCGCTATAAGCGTGGCAACGTAATCGGTTGAGTATCCCGGCTGCCAGCCCGCCGCGACGATGACGGGGTCATCCGACTCGATGTCGATGGTGGGATTCGTAATGATCTGCGGGTACGCGTAGCCGACGAATATATTCCGCAAAAGCTGTCCGTTCAAGCGTGTCGCGTGGATGCCTATCCAGTCGAGGTCCTGCGGCGAAAGCGGCGTGGCGGCGTGCGCGGCCTCCTGGTAGCGCCGCGCGGTCCTGCCGCCGCCCGCGATGATGCAAAAACTTAATCCGCGCCGAACTTTATCTAAAATAAGCGCCTTGAAGCGGGTGAGAAAGGCGGTGTCTATCTGGTCAGGAACGATAAGAGAACCTCCGACAGACACGACTATTCTCTCCTGCGCTTTTTGCATGAGTCTAGGAAAGGTTGACGGCTCCATACACTATAGGTCCTTACGGGAGAAAAGCAACGAGCGGCGCTTGACGCTCTCCCACCCCTCATATAGTATGAAGTCACTACCCTGAAAGGGGTGGTTTCTTTTGACCTTTGACAGCACGTACATAGTGAAATGAAAAGATGTATGAATTCTTTTGTTCCGCCTATTCTTAATGAGAGTTTGATCCTAGCTCAGGGTGAATGCTGGCGGCGTGGATAAGTCATGCAAGTCGAACGCTGGAAACCGGAGAACAGAGTCCGGAAGCCAGAAGGATATATACTCAACACATGAACTATCGTGAATTGGAGGTGTATAAACGTGCGAATATATTGTTTCCACAAATCTATCGCTTGGTCAGGTCTTGGAAACAGATTGACCAGCGGGAGATCGGGAGCCAGATGATTCGTGCGGCAAATTCCATTCATGCAAACCTTGCCGAAGGAAGTACGAAATCCGTTGCGGACTTCAAACGGTATCTCGGTAATGCAATCGGTTCGTGTGATGAACTTGTGAGCCATATCACCGATGCGGTGAATATTGACCTTATGAGTAAAACTGCGGGCAATAAGTTGATCGACGAATATCGAATCGTCGGTAAACAGCTTATGCGCCTTAAGCAGAATTGGAAGTAACGTCTTTCCGGTTTCTGGTTTCCGTTCTCCGGTTTCTAGAGTGGCAGACGAGGTAGTAACACGTAGGTAGATCCCCCGAAGTCGGGCATAGCCAGCCGAAAGGTTGGGTAATTCCCGATAGTCCCCGTGAGATAAGAGTTTCGGATAGAGAAATTATAGTTGCGAAGTCAGCAAACTTTCGTAATTTGTTTCAATATCGGGAGTTGTTATCTCACGGGGTAAAGGTTTTTCGCTTCGGGAGTTGCCTGCGTAGTATCAGCTAGTTGGTAGGGTAACGGCCTACCAAGGCTACGACGCTTAGGGGAGCTGAGAGGCTGACCCCCACCGATGGAACTGCGA
>Ga0076063_121_pt1 | contig 9253 bp, 10 predicted proteins | sample RifGroB1_FD_68178 | JGI IMG/M metagenome (GOLD analysis project Ga0076063, IMG submission 68178) | Parcubacteria bacterium GW2011_GWB1_57_6
TCGACCGGCGCGCGCGGTCGCCAACCCCGCGGAGCTCGGCGCTTTCTTGCCGGCGACCCCGGGAGAGAAAGCCGACCACCGGCGTTCATTCGGTCTCACGGGTCCCGTGGTGCTCTTTGTCGGCCGCCTCGGCACGGAAAAGAGGATAGACGTCGTATTGCGCGCCGTCGCGCTTTTGGTAAAAAAATTCCCGACACTCATGTTCGTCGCGACCGGCCATGGCGCAGCCGAACCGGGACTTAAAGCGCTCACGCGGAAGCTCGGCATCAGCAGGCACGTGCAGTTCACCGGATTTCTTTCCCGCGCGACCCTTCCGCACGTATATAAAACAGCCGACGTGTTCGCGATGATGTCCACCTCTGACAGCCAATCCATCGCGCTCATGCAAGCATACGCAAGCGGCATTCCGGCGGTCTGCGCCCGCTCCCGCGGGCTGCCCGATTACACGCCGAGCGACTGCGGCTTTCTGGTAGAACCCGGCGATTACCGGGCGCTCGCGGAAAAAATTTCATTGCTGCTTATCGACCGGGCGCTCAAGGAGCGCATGAGCGCCGGCGCGCGCAACTTCGTCAAGCAATTCTCTCCCGACACTATCGCCCGAGAATGGGAAAATATTTACGAGAGTGCGATAGACGACTTTAAGACCTAGTGGAAGTCAAAAAACGTTCAATATTTTCCGAAACTTCGGCAATGTTGTTGAGAACAATGATGTGATTTGCTCCCTTTAGTAGTACAAGTTCGGATTGTGGAATTTCGTTTGCTAACCGCACTGAATTTTGCACGGGAACGTATCCATCGCTTATGCCATGCATTATCAATGTAGGTGCCGAAATTCTTTTCCAGTCTTCATCGTAGCTCTTTGCATACATCTGACTGAGACAATATATATACGAATGAACGGTTGTGTTGTAAATGTCCCGTACTATCCTCCGCAGGTCCCAATCGCCGGTATATGAAAATATAGAATAATCTACGCGGCCCCGCCTCATGGTGCGAAACGGCAGAATCCTGCAAATGCTAATTACGGCTCGGACTGCAATCCTTACAAACTTGTGCAATCTGATTTGATATAAAAATGACGTCGGACTTAATAAAACAAGTGCAGATACTTTTCTCTTGTATGTGTTCTCAAACTCAAGCGCTATGAGAGTGCCAAACGAGTGGCTCACGATAATGCATGTATCAATGTGCAAATGTTCAAGCAGTTCATACACGTCATCGGCGCATTCTTTCAGCCCATAATCCTCGTAGTGTTTAGGCCTGCCAGACTTGCCGTGTCCTCGTAGGTCAAATGTGAGCAGATTATATTTCTCAAAAATCCGTTCGTAGGGAAACCACGCGGACGCGCTGCCGGATAGCCCATGAATCCAGACCAGCGTCTGTCTACCAGTCTGAAACTCATTCGTCCGATAGCAGATGCCGCGCTCCGCAAAATAATACTCGCGCATGAGTGCATTCTCACACATCGCCAACGCCATTGACAAACAATATCGTTTTGTTATACTGTTTGTAATTCACTAACCGAAAAAGAGGTGTGAAGTGTTCTCTAAAACGTGGCTTGTTGTCTTCGTCGTACCGGTACTGTTGCAGGGAATGTTCGCCTACAGGGATGACTTTTTCACGCCGACGGACGTCCTCTTCCGCCAGACGTACGGATTGCCGTTCCTCTATCACGGCGGGATGTGGTCGGACGTGTTTCTGTTTGCGCCGCTCATGGCGTACATCATCGACACGCATGGAGGGACATGGGAATGGAAGCTCCTGTTCATCGCCCTCGCCTTCGGTCTCGCTGCCAGTTACGCCATGCACATGTATCTCTATGTGCCGGGCGGGATGAAAATCCCGGAAGCGCATACGCATGATGGGATGCTGACTACCGCGGGCTGGATCCACCTGTTCTACATGACTGCCGGCATAGCGGTACTCGTGCTGTTCTATCTAGCACCGTCCATACATTCCCCCGCGGAAGTCTGGACTGTGTCGGGGCTCCTGTTCCTGCATTTCGTGATTGGCACGCACGTGCCGTTCAAGATATGGGTCGCCATTCGAAACCCGATTTGGTACCCGACGGGGCCGATCGTCGATCTCCCCACGGCGTTCACGCTCGGAGGACTCGCCGCAGCGCTCATCGGTCTCTCGCTCTGGGCGACGCGGTAAGAATCTTCGGGCACATGCCTAACCGGGCAGCGACACGTCGCTGCCCTGATTTTTTATACAGTTAATGCTTTTTGACCCAGAGGTAGATGTCCTCGAGCGCCTTGACGCCGTCGCCTGCGGCGATGTTGTTCTGGTGGTAGAGCTCGTCGGTGGCGTCCCCGGCGGCCCATATTCCGTCAACGCTCGTACGCTGATTGCGCGGGTCCACCTTGATGCGTTTTATCGCATCAAGCTCGAGCAACCCCTCGGCGAAGCTCGTATTCGGGATGACGCCAACTTCGGCGAACACGCCGGAGACGGCGAACTCTTTCACTTCTCCCGAATCCTTATCCAAATACTTAAGGCCGGTCACGAACTGATCGCCCATGATCTCAGTCGGCTCCGCATGGGCAATGACACGCATGTTCGGGTGCGCTCGGGCCTTCTCGACGGTTACCGGGTCGGCCTTGAATTCTTTATGCTTGTGGATGAGCGTGACGGACTTCGCATACGCAAGTAGCTGGAGCGCCGTTTCAAAGCCGGCGTTGCCGCCTCCGACCACCGCGACGTCCTGACCCGCGAAAAGGGGGCCGTCGCAGGAGGCGCAGTAGGTGACGCCTTTGTTCTCGAATTTTTCCGCTCCCGGAATATCGAGTTTTCGCCGCCCGGCGCCCGAGGCGACGAGCACCGCCTTTGCACGGTACCCCGACCCGTTTTTCGTTGTTGCTTTGAAAGCTCCCTCGATCTTTGCAAGTTTAGTTACGCGCTGACCTAGCTCAAGCGTGACGACATCGCCTTTTACCGTATCAAGGTGAGCCGCGAACATTTTCGCGAGTTCAGTCCCATGTACCTTCGGCGACCCGATCCAATTCTCAATCCCCTCAGAGACGACGGACTGCCCACCGATCTCTTCGGCAATAAGCACGGTCTTTAATCGTTTGCGCGCCGCATACACGCCAGCCGCCACTCCGGCGGGCCCCCCGCCGATAATCATCAAATCAAACATCTTTGTATTCTACTACACACTACTCACTACCACCTATTTCTTGTGTCTGCGCAAAAATGCCGGAATGGCGCCCCAGGTCTCGTCGTCTTCCGGAGCGGGAGGGGTCTCTTCGCGCTTGTGGGGGATGGCGGTCACGATAGGGTCTTCCTTTGGCATCGGCGCGGCTTTTTCTTCCTTCGCCTCGGACTTATCGTCCCGCTTCAGCATTTCGTGATAAATACGCCCGCGCTCGTCCTCGCGTTTCTCCGCGGGCATGCTGAAGAGAGAACGTTCCATTGCGGAGTGGGAGGCGTGCACCGCGCTTTCGGGGAATCCGGTGGCGATGACGATAATGCGGACCTGTCCCTTCTTGAGCTTATTGTCCTTCATCACGCCCCAAATGATCTTGGCGTTCTTGTCCACCGACTCGCTGATGATCTTCGAGGCCTCGTGCACCTCCATGATGCCGAGATCGTCCGAGTGCGCGACGACCCAGAGAATTCCCTTGGCGCCGGAGATGGAAATATCGAGTAGCGGAGAATTGACCGCGCGCTTCGCCGCCTCCTTCGCCCGCTCGTCGCCCTCGGCGATGCCGATGCCCATCAGGGTCGGGCCGGCGCCTTCCATGACCGCCTTGATGTCGTTGAAGTCGGTGTTGATGTCGCCCGGGGTGCGGATGATGTCAGACACGCCCTCAACCGCCTCGCGCAGGACCTCATCACAAAGCGCAAAGGCCTGCTTCAGCGAAAGTGCCTGCTCGACGACACCGAGCAGCTTGTCGTTGGGGATGACGATGTACGCGTCAACTTCTTTCTTGAGGTCGGCGAGACCGCGTTCGGCGATCTCCTTGCGCTGCGCGCCTTCGAATCCGAAAGGCTTGGTGACGATGGCGATGACGAGCGCCCCGACCTCTTTCGCGATCTTCGCGACGATTGGCGCCGCGCCCGTGCCCGTGCCGCCGCCCATGCCGCAGGTGATGAACACCATGTCGGATCCCTGCAAACTCTCCTGAATGTGCTGGCGCGTCTCCTCGGCGGCGCGTTTTCCGAGGTCGGGATTCATGCCCGTACCCAGCCCGCGCGTGAGATTCTTGCCGATGTGGATCTTGCGGCGCGAGAGCGAGCGGTGAAGATCCTGCGCATCGGAGTTCACGGCAACGAACTCGACACCCCGAACCTTCGACGTGATCATGTGATTGATCGCATTGTTGCCAGACCCCCCGACACCAACGACGCGAATCCGTGCAAACGTCTCAACCTCTGGCTCAATGCGTTTGGACATATAAGAAAATTATGATGTGTTCGTTATGATAGCAGAAGGGAACAATATGCAAATATTGACAATCCGCGGATACGGCTCGTCATTTATGGAAGGAATTGCTGGAAGAATTTCGCGATAACCGTGCCCATACTCTTCTTCGGCGCGTTCGTGTCGCCCGTGAGCCCCCAGATAGCGAGGCCGTATGCGACCGCCCATGTCGCGTCGCGAATCTTCGCATCGGCGGGAAGACGGAACTCCGCGAGCCGTGCGGGGAGTTTCAGGGACCCCCGAGCGATCTCGCTGATGGACCCCACGCCCGCACCGCCGCCCGAGATGATGATGCCGGCAGGCAGCGGGCCGTGGCGCCCGAGCGATTTCAGGTGCTTATCAATGAGCGCAAACATGTCCATAAGGCGGCTCTGGATGAGCGTTTCCACTTTCTTGCGCGGATACATCGCTCCGGAGAGCCGGCCGATCTTCACGCGCTCGGCTTCCTCGAGCGAGATGCGCAGTCCCAAGGCGATATCGTCCGTGATGTGGCTCGAGCCCATCGGAAATACTTTGACCGAGACCGGAATGCCCTCGTCATAGACGACGATGGAGATGGTTTCCGAACCGATGTTCGCGAGCACGCATCCTTTCATCTTTTGGTCGCCTTCGAGCAATACGTAGGAGCCCGCGAGCGGGGAAGCCATCCGGTCGATCACCTCGATATCCGCATCCTCGACCGCCTGCGAAAGCACGTTCTCATGCTGGGCAAGGCAGGTGACGAACAGGTAATCGACTTCGAGCCGGACGCCCCGCATACCGAGCGGATCGCCGAGCACTTTGGCACCATCGACGCGATACTCGAGCGGAATGCTGTGGAGCACGTGCCGGTTGAGAAATCCCGGCGCTGCTGCTTCGCGCGCCATCTTGCCCGCCTGCTCGATGTCCAGGATAGTTATCTCTTGATCGGCGCGCGAGATGATGGCAGAGCCGGTCGCGCGCGCCTCGTCGAGCGATATGCCGCCCACGGCCAGAAAGCCAGTGCGTATCGGCACCCGGGCGACCGATTCGGCCTCCTCTTTCGCCTTCTGAATGCTCGCTGAAACTTCTTCCTTGTTGACGATGTAGCCGTGCCGCAGGCCCTTGCTCTCGGCGAGGCCGGTACCGAGGATACGGAGCTGCCGCGCGCCTGTGCGCTTATCGGAAAGCTCCTCGACGACGACCATTTTTACCTGGTACGTCCCGATGTCGATGCCGGTGGCGATGCGTCGTCTCATGGGCACCCGCGTGTAGCGCGTCGGTGGGCGCGGACAGGAATTTCGCCAGCAAATCTCGTTCGCATCTCTCCATCCTAGCACCATGCGCCCACCCCTTTATATGCAGTGCGCCGTGGATAAAGAGCAGGAGCAGGAAACTGGAGGCGGGAAGCAGGAAGTCGGGGGCCTGTTTTCCCGCTTCGCTCGGGCATATGATGATTTCCGCGCTATTCTTGTTCGCGACATACGAGAGCACGTTCGGAACATATGTTTTGCCGCGCAGTTTTTTGTTGAGCGCGCGAGCGCGCGTCGCCCCGGCAAAGACAAGAGAAATGTCCCAGTCAGGAAGGATTTCCTTCGCCACTGCCGCAAACGGCAAATCCGCCCACACGTTTGAATGTCGGCGGGTGAAATTTTTTATCGAAATGCCGGACATTCCTAGCGCTTACCGCCCCTACCCCGGGAGTCCCTTTTCGCCGCCGGGTCGATCTTCCCGAGCTTCACGAGCTCATTATATTTTTCGCGGCGGACCTTCGAGATGAGCGCGCGCTTATGTTCGACGTTCTTTGACTTGGAACGCTGCCAATAGCGCCGGTCGCGCATTTCGCGCACGAGACCAAGCCCCTGCGCTCTGCGGGTGAATCGGCGAATGAGCGCGGTCGAACTTTCGTTCTTTCCGCGGCGCACTTCCACTCTCGTGCCTGCTGTCATGTGGGAGGACTCTACCACATCTCCGCGGACTTACGCAAACGATTTGAGGCGCTCGGCGAGACCGTTGAGCGGAAGAATGATCTCTTCCTGGGTCTGGCGATTGCGCAATATCGCCGTGTGTTCGAGCGCCTCTTTGCGCCCCATGATGAGGAGATACGGACTATTACGCCGTTCGGCGAGGTGCAGCTGTTCGGTAAGCGATTCCACACCGATATCCTGCGCGAGCGAGACGTGGGCTCGCCTGAACTCTTCGGCGAGGCGGATGGAAAGCCGTTTCGCTTCATCGCCGATGTGGACGAAGGAAAATCGCAGACGCGGGGATTTCGCCTTGACCACGACCTTCCCTTCGCTCGTCGCCTGGAAGACCGCGCCGATCGCGCTGAAGGGAGCATTGGGGAAAAAATGGCGCGCGAGGTCGTTATAGCGCGAACCCCATGCGACACGGTTGCCGCCGACACGCACCTCGAAACAAGTATCATTCCATACCGAGCCGCGGCTGATGAGCGTGCGTGCGAGCCCATAGGGCGTCTCTGTCATTTCCAGATATTCGAGCAGGTCTTCAAAGCGTTTTCGGCTCGCGTCCGAGAGATGTTCGGTCGGTGCGGGAAGGTCCTCCGCGCATTCGCGGAGGATGGCGAATTCGGCGGCAAGGAAGACGTCGTGCTTGGCACGCTCCGTGCACTCCTCCGGAAGCGTTTCCGAACGCTTCTTGAAAAAAATCGCCAGTTCCCGCGCGTAACGCGCCCGCGTCTCCTTATCGCCCATCGAATTAATATGCAGCGTCGGCTCTTCGTGGAAGAGATCGCGCGCCAGCGCGAGGAGCGCGCGAATGACGACGGCGTCCGCGATGGCGCGATCGGAGCCGAGCGCATGGAATTGGATGACCGCGCGCTTCTGCGCGGGCCGTCCGGGAGCGATATTCGTATGCCAGAGGAACAGCGGCTGCCGCGTAGTGGGCGTGCACCCGGCTTTCTGGCATTGCCGCAAGAAGCTGGCGACCGTGTCGGCGACCGAATCGAGCGCGAGCGCGGTGACCGCGTCCGGATAGCGCTCTTTCGAACGGGCGCTTCCGCGCGCGGAAGACGTTACGTGCGAAAGCGGTGTAAATCCGTAATACTGGCCGATCGCGCGCGCCTTATGCAACAGTTCCTCGGCCGGGATGGTGTCGCGTGTCATAGTTCGATATGACTCACTATGACCCTGAATGGCATTGCGTGGGTCATAGTGCCGCGGGAATTGTCGCGGCCTCGTTGTCGTCGCTCGCGTATGACGCGGTACCGGGGAAGAACGCAGCTTTCGATATGGGCAGAAGCCGCAGGTCAGCGCGGCCGATAATGTCCTTTTTTGGCAGCGGTCCCCAAACCCGGCTGTCGGAAGAGTTTGGACGGTTGTCGCCCATGACGAAATATTCTCCGGGGAGAAGCGAAACGCTTTTAGTATACGTCGCGTCCTCGTTCACGATGTACGGCTCATCGAGCGTCATTTTTTCCCCGGCTGCGTTAGTAATAGTCACAGCGCCGCGATTGATGGAAACCGTTTCACCGGGGAGCCCGATAATGCGCTTGATATAGAAAATGGACGGGTCGCCTGGATAACGGAAGACGATAATATCACCGCGCTCAGGCGCCTTGAAATTGTAGATAAGTTCATCAATGATGAGGTAATCGAGATTTTCGAAGGTCGGGTGCATTGATGCGCCGTCGACAATGAACGGCGATACCACGAAAACACGTATCGGTATCACGACAACGATAATAAGAATCGCGAGGGTGAAAAGATCCTTCAACAGACCTTTCCAAGTGTCAGACATGCGGGCATTGTACTGGAAGACGCAAACCGTGCAAGTATTTCGCAAGCGGAATGCGAAAAAACGGGCGCGCTCCGGGCCGCTAGGCCGAGTCCTACCCCCGTTTTCCCGCATCCCGCTCGCTCAATATGATGATGTGCTACCATGCACGCATGGCACTCGTCATTGTCGGCCTCGGGAACCCCGGGAAGGAGTATGAAAAGACGCGGCACAATGCCGGTAGGAACACAGTGGAGCTCGTTGCAGAGAAAGAGAACTTTGGTGAGTTCGTTTTCAATAAAAAGGCGAACGCGTTGATAGCAAAGGGGACTATTGGAAGCGAGAATGCAATGCTTGTTTTACCGGAGACGTTCGTGAATGCTTCCGGCAAGGCCGTGAGCGCGTTCGTGAAGAGCCCGAAGGCGGCAAAAAATCTGTTGGTCATACACGACGACTTGGACTTGCCGGTTGGCACGCTCAAAATGGTGTTCGGCCGCGGGAGCGGCGGGCACAAGGGCGTCGAGAGCGTGATGCGCACGCTCAAGACGCAGGATTTCGCGCGTATCCGTATCGGCGTTGCGCCCGCTGGAAAGAAAAATCAAGCCAAGAAACTTAAAGACGAAGAGAAAGTCATCAAGCACGTGCTCGGGAAGTGGAAGCCGAGTGAGGAAGCCGTCTTTAAAAAAGTATTGAAAAAAGCCGCCGAAGCCGTCCGCCTGTATTGCACCTCCGGCCTCGCCTCCGCCACCCAATTCGCCAATACGAGATAATTTATTTCATCTTTTCTCGGATTACTGTTGCGAGTGTGAGTGCAAAATAGGGAGGTTTCAAGAAGAAAAGGTATTCTTCGATTGGCAGTATGCCGATGTAAACGCCAAGAAGACCGTTTCCAGGGAATATCCATTGCTGGTGCGAGACAGCATAGGTGTCCCACGCGATAAAACACATGCGGCACCGAAGGCGCCGTAGGGTTTTGCTTTGGTTGAAACAGTCTGGTGTGGATAATTCCATGCCATAGATAAGCCGTATTCTTGAAATTTATTGGTCTGATTTGTACGAAATGTACAAAAGGTGTATACTGGCTTTATACCCTATCTGGGGTTCCGAGGAAGCCCGCCGCAAGGCGGGCTT
>Ga0076063_125_pt1 | contig 6956 bp, 5 predicted proteins | sample RifGroB1_FD_68178 | JGI IMG/M metagenome (GOLD analysis project Ga0076063, IMG submission 68178) | Parcubacteria bacterium GW2011_GWB1_57_6
CCAAGCTCTCTCAATTTTGAAACCGAAGTTCCTATTTCTTTTGGTTTGAAATGCGTGAGAATCATTTCAGTCATATCATATCTTATAGTTCCGTCCTTGTTGACATGCAGATTATATTTAGCTCTCAACATCCTCACTCTCTTCGCTCTCAACAACTTTAGCTGGGCGACCTCGCTTGGAGACTTCTTTCTTACCAAGTTTGGCAACTCTCTCTTTTGTGGAAAGACCTTTCGCGCTTTTGGCTTCCGCATTCATATGGACTTCACTTGCGTGTTCGTGCGCGTGCTTCGGTGCCGGTTCGGTCGAGGGTCCTTTTGTCTTCGTCTTGTGTTCGGATTTCGCCTTTGGAGTGAAGATCCGCCTGCCTCGGTACATGCCCGTGGTCTCGTCGACACGATGCGGGAGGCGGAGATTCCCGCTTTCCGCATCCTTGACTATATTCATGGTGCGAAGCGCATGATGCGACCGGCGATTGCCGGTATGGCCGCGGGTATGGCGCATGCGAATTGACATGAATCCTACCCTAACACGCGAGGCGGAAAATATCAAAATATCAAAGCGCCGCCGGTATGGCAGCGCTTCTTTTGAAGACGACCACTGCCCATGATGGAGCTAGGGTCGAACGTAATTTAGCTGGGAACGGGGTCCAAAACTACGACCCCAAGGAACGCGAGAATCCGCAATTCTGTTGCGCGCGGGTCACGCTCGTCGAGAACGTAGGTTGAACACTTGCCCTTTTGAGGTTCTTGGTGCGGACACGTTCGCGCCTGCTGCCGTGTACAACAGACGCACAATGCTATCAGCTGGTGTTCGTCTTCCCTGCTCAGAACGCGGAGTGCCGTTTCCGGATCCCGCAAATGAGCAAGGGAGGTGGTGTTTTGATCCACTCTTCCTCCTTCTAAAGACCTGGTCTTATGCCTACCCCCATTGGTCGGCACGGATTGACAGTATAGCGCTCTTTATGCCCGGCTACAAGCCGATAAAAGAACGGCGGTGGATAGCACAGGGGCCGTGTTTTGAGAGCGCTTCATAGTGTTCCTTCGTGCCGTAGCCCTTATGTTTTTCAAATTCGTACTCGGGGAATTGCTTCGCCAAGTGCATCATCAGGCGGTCACGCACCACCTTCGCGGCGATGGAAGCAAGCGCGATGATGGGCACGGCCTCATCCCCGCCAATGATGGTTTGCTGATCGTATTCCTCGGGCGCCTTCAGAAGCCCGTCGAGATAGATGGAAACCCCGTCCGGCTTGGGCGCAAGGTGCCGCACGGCGCGCGCGGTAGCGGAAAAAATAGCGCGCGTGAGCCCCCATGCATCGATCCGCTCCGCTCCCGTGCAGCGCACGCAAAATCGGAGGTCCCCGGCGCGCGCGCGTTTCTGCAATAGTCGGAACATCTTTGCCCGCGCGACCGGAGTCATCTGTTTCGAATCCGCGAGGCCCGGGAATTCACGACCGATGATGAAGCGTTCCGGCACGGCAACCACGCCGATGGCAATCGGCCCGGCCAAGGGACCTCGACCCGCCTCATCTACCCCAAGCACGTACTTCATATGAAGAGTATATCCTGTGACGCATGGCGAGTCGCCCTGCCCCACATCTCCACTTCGCTCAGCGTTGGTACGGGGTACACTTCATCCACTCATGAGTCGATTCATCCATCTACATACCCATAGCCATTATTCGTTCCTTCAGGCATTGCCAAAAGTGGATGAATTGGTCGCAAAGGCGCGGACGGAAGGCATGAACGCGCTCGCGCTCACCGACACGGGCAATATGCACGGCGCGATTGAATTCTACAAAGCCGCAACGAATGCCGGGGTGAAGCCCATCCTCGGCGTCGATACATATCTCGCGCCGCGTTCACGGCACGAGAAAGACCCGAATATCGACACGAAGCGCTCACGCATCGTCCTCTTGGCGGAGAACAACGAAGGGTACAAGAACCTTCTCGCGCTCGTCACAAAATCGTGGACGGAAGGATTTTTCGAGCGCCCGCGCATTGATAAGGAGCTTTTGCGCGAGCGCGGTCGCGGCCTCATCGCCATCCTGCCATCCTTCGCCGGAGATGTTGCTCAGCTCTTGCGCGCGGGAGACCGCAACGGCGCCGCGGCCGCGCTCGCGGAATTCAAAAATATGCTGGGCGCTCAAAACGTTTTCCTCGAGATAACGCACCACCCGAAGGTCGCCGGGCACGAGGCGCTCATGCAGAGCATCATCGAGCTTGCGAGCGAAAGCGGCACGCCGCTCGTCGCCCAGCACGATGTCTATTATCTGGAACCCGGAGACCGTGAAGCGACTGAGACCATGCGCCGCATCCAGCAGGGCGGCCGCGGCAGGAACGAGGACGAGGACTTCTCCTTCATCAGCGATAAGACGGCTCGGTCTCTCTTTCACGACACGCCAGAAGCCATCGACAATGCGCGCGCCATTGCCGACCGTTGCACCGTAACGTTCGAGCTCGGAAAATGGACCTTTCCTTCCGTCCCGGTCTCGTCCGGATTCAAGAATCACGACGAGGAATTGCGGGCAAAGGCGTATGCCGGCATCAAAGTGCGCGGTCTCGCCGATACGCAGGAGGTAAAAGACCGCATTGAGTACGAACTGGACATCATCATCGGCAAAGGATTCGCCGTCTATTACCTCATCGTCGCGGACCTGCTCGCCTTCGCGCGTACGAGCGGCATTCTCACGACTACCCGCGGCTCCGCCGCCGGCTCGCTCGTTGCCTACCTCATCGGGATTACGAACGTGGACCCGTTGTTCTATAAGCTCCCGTTCGAGCGGTTCCTTAACCCATTGCGGCCCAAGGCGCCGGATATTGACATGGATATGGCCGACGACAGGCGCGACGAGATGATCGAATACACGAAGCGTAAATACGGCACGGACCACGTCGCCCAGATCGGCACGTTCGGCACCATGATGGCGCGGGCGGCGGTGCGCGACGTCGCACGGGCGCTCGGCCATTCCTACAACACTGGCGACCGTATCGCGAAACTTATTCCCATCGGTTCGCAAGGTTTTCCGATGACCATTGACCGCGCGCTCGAACTCGAGCCCGATCTGAAACTGCTCTATGACGAAGACGAGGACGCGCGGGAGATCATAGACCTCGCAAAACGCATCGAGGGGTGCGTGCGGCACGTTGGCGTCCACGCGGCCGGCGTCGTGGTGGCCCCAACCCCGCTCATCGAGTGGGCGCCCATTCAGCCCGACCCGAAAGGTACCGGCAAGCTCATCACGCAATACGACATGTACTCCATCACCGACGAGTACGGCGGCGTAGGGCTCCTGAAATTCGACTTTCTCGGCATCAAGAACCTCGCGATTCTCGCCGACGCGGTCGCCCGCGTGAAAGGGACGCGTGGCATTACCGTGGACATCGAGAATGTTCCACTCGACGACGCAAAGACGTTCGAGATGCTCGCGCGCGGCGAAACGGAAGGAACATTTCAGCTTGGCGGCTCCGGCATGACCCGCTGGCTGAAAGAACTGCGGCCCACCACCATTCACGACATCAACGCGATGGTCGCCCTGTATCGCCCCGGGCCGATGGAGACCATCCCGAGTTACATCGAGCGCAAACATAACCCAAAGCTCATCAAATATCTCGACCCGCGCATGAAAGAGTATCTTGATTTCTCGTACGGCATACTCGTATATCAGGACGATGTGCTTCTCACGGCGATAAAGCTTGGCGGTTACTCATGGCTCGAGGCGGACGCGCTCCGCAAGGCCATGGGAAAGAAGATCCCGAAAGTCATGCAGGCGGAGAAGGAGAAATTGACGAAGGGCTTTATGGAGTACGGGAAACTCTCCAAACAACTGGCTGAGAAACTGTGGGAATTGATAGAGCCCTTCGCCGCCTATGGCTTCAATAAAGCGCACGCCGCAAGCTACGGTAAAGTCGCGTACCAGACCGCGTACATGAAAGCGAATTATCCGGTGGAATACCTCGCTGCCCTCTTGACGGCCGACGCGGGCGACACGGAACAGGTATCAATTCTCGTCGCCGAAGCGAAGCGCATGGGCATTCCGGTCCTGCCGCCGGATGTAAATGAAAGCGGTGCCGTGTTCACGACGGTGCAAGCACCGATGGACGTGCCGCGAGAAGAGGGTCTGCGCAGGAGCGGAGGCGACGAGCAGGAGGAAAATTCCCAGCAGGGAATTATTCCGCGCTCTTCGAGCGGCACTCCGTCGGCGCAAGGGACGCCGATGACCGCTGAAGAGTATCGCTCGAAAGGTACAGTGTCATTTTCTGCTGAAAATGCACCTCGCTCTCGCGCCGGCGCGCTGCGAGAGCCCTTTCTCGCGACACATCTTCATCCGTCTCCATCGGCGCCCAATGCAATCCGATTCGGACTCTCTTCCATCAAGAATTTCGGCGAGGGAATCTCGGAGGCCATCATCGCCGAGCGGAACGCGCGCGGCCCCTTCAAAACCCTTTCCGATTTTCTCCTGCGCATCGGCACATTCGGGTCTGCTGACCTCAGTACCTCATCGCCTTCGTTCGTCGGCTCAAAGAGCCTGAACCGCAAATCGCTCGAGTCGCTCATCAAGTGCGGCGCGCTCGATTCGCTCGGGGAGCGCGGCACTCTGCTCAAACATATTGAAAATCTTCTCACGTTTCATCGGGAGGCGACGGTGAGCGCGCCGCAGGATTCGCTGTTCGGTGCGCTGAGCGCACCACCGGAGCTCTCCCTTCCCGCCGGTTCGCCTACATCACTCACCGACAAACTCATATGGGAGAAAGAATTACTCGGCATATACGTAAGCGGCCATCCGCTCGATGCGCATACGGCGCTCACCAAGAAAACCCGCACCTCGATCACAAAGATAAAGGAGGAACGACAACGGGGAATGACGGTTATCCTGCCGCTTCTCATCACTCTTACGCGCTCCGTTCTCACCAGGAGCGGAGAAAAAATGGCCTTCCTCACCGTGGAAGATACGGCCGACTCGATCGAGGCGGTCGTCTTTCCGAAACTTTTCAAAGAACACGGGGCCGTGCTCACCGCAGGCGCCTGCCTGCTTGCCAAAGCGAAGGTCTCGGTGCGGGGCGGCGAACTCTCGCTCGCGCTCGAAGACATTAAACCGCTGTGAGTTTTGTGGTATCCTCTTCGACAATGGACGCGAATAAGACGGATGACCACAAGAAGCTCGGAAAGGAGCTCGATCTTTTCACCTTCTCCGACCTCGTGGGCTCCGGCCTCCCTCTCTGGACGCCCAAGGGCACGATACTGCGCAACCTGCTCGACGAGTTCGTCTGGGAACTTCGGCGCAAGAACGGGTACGAAAAAGTCGAGATCCCTCACATCACGAAACGGGAATTGTACGAGAAAAGCGGCCACTGGGAAAAGTGGGACGAATTCGCTTTAAAGCCGATGAACTGCCCGCACCACACGCAGATCTATGCGCGAAAGCCGTGGAGTTATCGCGAGCTTCCCCAGCGGTACGCGAATACGACCATGTGCTATCGCGATGAACAGTCGGGCGAATTGAACGGCCTTTCGCGTGTCCGGGCGTTCACGCAGGACGACGCACACTGTTTCTGCCGCGAGTCGCAGGTGAAAGAAGAATTTTTGAAGATATGGGATATCATCGAGGAGTTTTATAGCACGCTCGGATTTAAACCGAAAAAAATACGCCTCTCGTTCCATGACCAAAATCATCCCGAGAAATACCTCGGCGACAAGAAACACTGGAAGACGGCGGAGGACATTTTAAGCGACATCGCAAAAGAAAAAGGCGCCGAGACCATTGACGGCGTTGGAGAGGCGGCATTTTACGGTCCAAAGCTCGATTTTATGGCCGAAGACGCGCATGGGCGCCTTTGGCAAGTGGCGACCATCCAGCTGGATATGAATATGCCGGAGCGTTTTGACCTTACCTGCACCAACGAACAGGGTCAGAGAGAGCGTATCGTCATGATCCACGCGGCTGTCATGGGCTCGATCGAGCGCTTTTTGTCCGTCCTTATCGAGCACGTCGGGGGTGCCTTCCCTTTCTGGCTTTCGCCCGTACAGGCAAAGGTGTTGGGCGTTTCGGAGAAACATGCAGGATACGTACGGGAGGTTGTTGCCGCGCTGAAAACCGCGCATATCCGCGCTGAGATGGACGACGCGAACGAGTCGCTTGGAAAGAAAATACGCAATGCCAAATCAGAAAAAATCCCCTATCTCCTTGTCGTCGGCGACAAGGAGGTCGAGGCAAGAACCGTGTCCGTAGAGAGTCGGAACGACGGAAAACAGGATGCGATGCCGCTTGCGGATTTTATCGCGCGCGCAAATGCGGAAATTGCGCAGCGGAAATAAAACGCCAAACACACCTCGGGGACGATAATGGTTGCGAAATGCGTTTTACGCGCCGAGAACGGCAAGCGCGCGGGTAAGCGCAAGCTTCGCGCCGGTAACACCGGCCGAGTAACTTGAATCAATGGCCGTAGTGAGTGCGGCAACGAGCTTCTCCAAAGTCGGAGTATCGAGGCGCGCGATCACGCGTGCGACGTCGGCGTCGCACTCCGTTCCGTCAATGCGAGCGCGGTAGGCATCGTCGAGGAGGAATACCATGTTCGATATCAGCTGCTCGGAGGGGCCACCACCACGCATATGCTGGCGCAGCCCAGCGAAGACCGCCGCACGGTCGCCCTCGACGAGGGCCGCGATGAGCCCGCGGATATGGATTGGCGCCGTACTAGAAGCCGCGACGCCGGCACGTGCTGCATTTTCGATCGGCTCGACATTTTGATAGATGGGCTCAATGTTCTCGCGTACTGGCTCGGGTTCGGGCGCAGGATGGTTCCTCGCGAGCCCCTTTACGATGTCATCTATGGAGAGCGCCCCGTTGTGCGCAAATGATTTGAATCCCTCATACGGAGAGTACCCGCGCGGCGCCTCGCGCAATTCGCTCGCCTGCCGAGCTTGCATTGCTGGTGCGGCGGGTTCCTCTTTTTCGTTTG
>Ga0076063_128_pt1 | contig 5395 bp, 2 predicted proteins | sample RifGroB1_FD_68178 | JGI IMG/M metagenome (GOLD analysis project Ga0076063, IMG submission 68178) | Parcubacteria bacterium GW2011_GWB1_57_6
GGCCACCTCGGTTTCAAGTCAGAGCAGATCAACGATCCGAGCTACGCGTTGGAGAGAATCGTCCCCGAAGTGATCGAGGCCGTGCGGCCATTCGAGCAGAGCATCGGCCGGGATATCCCGGTTGTGCCGGCTGGCGGCATCTACACCGGCGCCGACATACTGAAGTACATGCGGATGGGCGCAGCGGGCGTGCAGATGGCAACCCGGTTCGTCACCACCGACGAGTGCGACGCGTCGCCGGAGTTCAAGGCGGCCTACGTCGAGGCGAGGCCCGAGGATATCGTCATCATCAAGAGCCCCGTCGGCATGCCGGGGAGGGCCATCCGCAACGGGTTCATCAACGATGTCGGGGAGGGCAAGCGCAAGCCGTACAAGTGCCCGTACCACTGCCTGCTCACGTGCGACTACCAGAACAGCCCCTACTGCATCGCGCTGGCCCTGATGAACGCGAAGAAAGGCAAGCTGAAGAACGGGTTTGCATTTGCCGGGGCGAACGCTTTCAGGGAGAAAGCGATCGTGCCCGTCAAAACGCTCATGGACTCCCTGCAGGAAGAGTTCGAAACCGCGGCCAGACCGCAGGCTGCCTCGGGGTGGACGCCTGGTGCCCCGGTGTCAGAAGGCCAAGAGCCGGGTGCCCCGAAGCCGACGTAGGTCCCGCGGCGCACGCCCCGCGGGACGGCGACCGGCCTTTCTTGTGGTTGACTGAGGTCGATCGGAGGGCGATGATCGCGGCGGGGCCCGCATCTGCCTGCGCGCTGGCCGGGGGTTGGGACACTGAGCGAGCCGCTCTCACCTGCAGCCGAAAAGCCTCCGGGCGAAGAGACTCTCATCACGATCCACATGGTGCTGGAAGCCCTGGACCGGGAGCACAAGGGTCTCCACCTCCTGCAACGGGACCTGTTCGACTCCCGTCCGGCAGTCGTCCTCTCTGCCCTCGATGTGGTCGCCCGACTCAGGGAGCCTGCGAGCTTTCAGCTGATCGCCAGGCTCTTTACCCACAAGAACGAGGACATCCGGCGCGCGGCCGTGGAGGCAGCGGGCGAGCTGGCCCATCCGGATGCCGCCCGGGTCCTCCTGGACCTCTACAATCTGACGCAGGGCGAGCGGCTGCGCTGCGCGATCCTCGAGAGCCTCTGGAAGGTCGCGCAGCAGGATCCGCAGGTGCTGGCCTTGGTCAGCGAAGTCGCCCAGTCAGGGCTGATGCCCCCGGCGGTCCGCGCGACTGCCGTCGGAACGCCAAAGGATGGTACTCGGGTAATGGTAAAGCTTGCCGATGGCACTGAGGTTGATGCAACACTTCGAGGCCCAACGACGATTGGTGGCGAGCGTGCGTGGAACATCATTGGTCCGAATAATAAATTCCTCCAAGCTCGCAAAGAATCGGACATCTCTGCTTTTATCCCCGGCCAAGCCCCGGTGCCACCCGCGCAACAGCCAGATGCGCAGGGTCGTCTTCTCATAGGCACTCAGGTGACGATCAGGATTCGAGGGGCTGATGTACCGGGAGAAATTTTCCAGTACGATCCTGATCCACGCATGTATCGGATCAAAGTAGTACGAAACGGTAAAGAAGATATCTTTATCCGCTCAGCAAAGGAATTCACCGTCGTTTCAATAAAACCGGCTCCACCGAAGCCTTCTGCGAAAACAAAAGCACCAACCGGTGGATTAGAGAGAACTGCTGCCGGGATTGGCCGTGTGGCGACGATCATCACCATTCTCGGAACGTCTATTGTACTTCCTTTGTATATTGCGTTGACGCTCTCACCATCGGCTCCCCGTGCGCCACCAACCGCGTCGTCAGCGATTGTCCAAGTCATCCAGCAGCCTCCTGTTGCTGTTGTTTCCAATTTTGTTGAGAAAGAAAGTGCTGTATCTCTACCAGAACAAGCTGCGCAGCCGGACGTACAAGAACAAATACAGGAGGCTCCACAAGAAATAACACCAACTGACATAGTCGCCTCACTCGTAGATTTGTCTCATCCTCCGATCGTGGGTATATCCCAGCGTGTTGCCCAAACCCCTGAGAGCGAAACTCGTCAACAAGCAGTGTATCAACAGTATTATGATGCGTATTCGCGTGTTGTTATTGGATCCGGGACCCGGTACGGGTCAAATCAAAGTGCGATCGACGAATTGTGGGGGTATACGAGTGGGCAAATACCAGGAGCACCGAACCTTCCCGAACAGATGGGACGAGGATATGTTCTAACCGGCGGTGGGTATGGATATGTATCCATTGATGGACGGATGGCCCTTGTCGATGGTACAAACAGCTCACCGGATGATGGCATAAATGAGTATGTAACGCTTGCCGATCGTCATGGCGGTCCAGTTCAGCCTAACGAGCTCAATGACAATCAGCGACGCCTCTACGATTTAGCCCGAGACGAAAATGGGAACCTCGTAAGCTACGACGAATTTATCCAAAAAGTCAACAGTCGTTATGTAGGCGTTATATCAGCAAAATCACCCAATGATATTGGACGCGAATTTGAACTTTTTCGGAAAAATGCTGACGGGACGGTGACCGATATTGGTAGAGTAATCGTTGGCGGTACCGCCGCTCGCCACGATTGGACAGACTATGGTGATTCAATTCTTGGTGGCGGGGATAACCGCCTTGGGTATCGCGGTTTGCAACAAGGGGAAGATTGGGTCGCTGATCTTCCCACAGAAATTTATGAAGAAGCCTTCGATGGAACCGATGGGCCTGTTTTTGGTGTCGTTCTTGTAGATCCCGAAGAATATCAAGCAGCTTCCGTAAGATTACAAACAACTGCCCAAGTCCCAGAAGCACGCATCATCCAGGGTGCGGTTGCGATACCGTTCCTCCTTCATCCGGTGGCAGCAGCCATGTATGGAGGAATCGCGACTCCATACCTCCTCAACGAGCTCATCAATGGCTATCTCGTTCCGCGTTTCCCGGACAACATATTTTTACAAAATCTGGGTAAAGCCGCAGGTAACATCGCCTCGCTCATCGACCGAACGCTTGATCGCCTCAAACTCGATTTCCTCAAACAAGCGATTCCGTTTGCTGCGACCATTAGGCAACAAACTCAAGCTTCTCCTGGTAAAGGACTACCGGTGTGGCAGAAAAAGAACTCTGGTCCAATTAGTGAAACGGTCTTTACGAAAGACGTGGTGCCGTTCCTTGCACGTTTGCCCCATTACGCCTTGTGGGACTATTTTAAAGATCTATTGGAAAAACCCGGAACCCGGACGCTTGGGCAAATTCCCGTGGAAAGGATCGTGGATGCTGTGGAGATCACGGATTGGGGGCACATCGACCGGGCAAGCGTAAAACCAGGATATTTTGGCAGTAGAACAATCAAATCTGTCACAACGTTTATCACGAACATGCGGGACGGATCGTATGACCCCAAAAAAGAAGCCAGCCCCATACAAGTTCTCGATCTGGGTGGCGTCTATGTGGCGATTGACGGAAGCCATCGAGTAGCTTCTGCAAAAGCCGCGGGAGTAGCGGACCTGCCCGTCGTGGTTATTCAGGTTTCTGATCAAGCATTTCGCGGGAAACCGTGGCTCTGCAATAGCGTTGGATTTTGGTGATTCGGCAATGGGCAAAGTATTGAGTCGGTTGGCTGATGAGATTAACAGTGGCGCGAGTTCGCTCCGGTTGGTTGATCGGGGAGTGCTCCTATGGAGGCTTACGGCGATCGAAGATCTGATGCGGGCAAAAAAGGTGGATACTGAGGCAATTATTTCATCTCTCCAACATTTAGGAGATATCTTGGATTATCAAGCCGGATTGACCCGGGCAGTGGAAGCGGGGAGAGAGGTGTTTGATCAAACATCGGATCTTAATGCAGGCATAAAAGAAAGCCTACCGAGAGTTTTGACGGCATTGCGGGAGGCAGGTTTTGATGATAGCAGGGTAGTGACTGAGCTTGCCAAGCGGCTTATCGATAACGGCGTAGAAACCCGCCTCGTTGGTCGCATGCTTGTGGGTCCGCCGGGAGGAGCGTTGGATACGAGACGAGGTGACGCGTACATCGCTGAACAGGTAATCCCGGCAGTCAAAAGTATTCAAGACCAGATTCAAGGTGAGATTGTTCGTTATGAAAAAGATATACGATCAGCGTACCCTCAAGGAGGGTCTCAGCTCGTCGGCTTCGGCCCGGCGCAGTGGTTTGGGGAGACAGCCGGGCGGTTTTTTCCGGTGTCCAATACAAAGGGAGAAACGAGTCTGCGAGATTTGATCCGCGGGCTTGGTAATGTTATCACCGGTAATCCGATCAACGGCGACCAACCCACCCGTTTTGAATCGTTGAGAAAAGGAATATTTGATCGGGTACGAAATGGTTTGTATCAGAAAATACCAGACCGTCAACAGCCGGTTTCAACACCTGGGGTTGAACAAGAACAGACATCTGTACAGGTAGATATTAGTCAGCTTGAAGAAGTCATTGAGTTAGGATCGATAGATCCGACGACAGTTGATTTAGAAAATCGTGTTCCTGGTGTCACTGTCCTTTATCACGGAAGTTCAAGACCTCTTCGAGTTAGTCTGGACTATGATCCAAGCTTGGATGAGGAAGCCGACGCTTCAGAAACTTTGGGAACTGGTCTATATACGACAGATGATAAAAACCAAGCACAATTATATGCGAATCTCCGAAGAAGACCTCAAGGAGGGTATGTATCGACAATTATTCCGTATCGAGCAAGGATGCTCGATCTACGAAATGAACGTCCAGTGCCGGAGGCACTTTTTCAAGCATGGGTCGATTACTGGTTAAACGTTTTTGAAAGAAAAAAAGCTACCTACGGAAGCAAGTCAGATAAGACGATGAAAGATGAGATTCTGTTTGGTTTTCAACAGGATTACACAAATTTTCTTCTCGCAATCAGGAATAATCCACCCGATTCGAAGAAAAGGCAGATACGCTATATTTTGGCAACGATGAACATCCCGGAATATGGAATAAGTCAAGGGCTCGGGCCAATTCAAAACAGGTACTTTGCAGAATTTATGCGGTCGTTAGGAATTGACGGAATTATTGCACCCGAGGGTGGTGACAGTGGTGAATTCGGATCGTCTGATAGTTTTGTCTTCTACAATTACGGCGTCGTTGGGACGAAAGAGGATTGGATTAAGCGAGCAGCTCCTGTTCTAAAGAAAGACAATAGAGAGCCCAGCCGGGTGTCAGAGGATCAATTGTCCACCGTAGCAAAAGATTCAGGTCGTTTTGAAAGCGAGGGAGATCCGTTGACGATGGAAGAAGCGTTCGTCCCGGATGCCAATAACTTTTATAACGTATATGCCTATGATGCTTCCGGAATCCGATATTTTTCCACAATTACCGGAGAATTTGAGTCAGTGAGCCGCAATATCTCCGATGCGCCCGTTGATTCGATCGTCACGATTGTT
>Ga0076063_127_pt2 | contig 4717 bp, 5 predicted proteins | sample RifGroB1_FD_68178 | JGI IMG/M metagenome (GOLD analysis project Ga0076063, IMG submission 68178) | Parcubacteria bacterium GW2011_GWB1_57_6
TTTTATACGGATGTTGGACGCGCCGGGATACCCCAACGCATTTGTTGATACTGGAGCAGGACATATCCGGTTGCGCAAGGCGGCGCTCAATAAGGACGGCACCGTAATCGCGGAAGCATCATTTGAATAATTACGCATGGTAAACACAAAAGAAAGGGTTTTAGTGCTTGCCGCGCACCCCGACGATGAAGTGCTGGGATGCGGCGGGGCGATAGCGCGGCATCGCGAAGAGGGCGATGAGGTGCGCGTGCTCATTATGGGCGAGGGTATAGCAGCCCGCGCCGGCGTTTCTGACGCCGAGGTGGCGCGACAGCAGGAGGCGTTGCGCGCGCATATCGCGCGCGCCAATGCAGTGCTCGACACCACCGGCTACTCGCAGCTCGCCCTGCCGGACCAGCGATTTGATACGATGCCACTGCTCGACATCACCCACGCGGTAGAAGAGGCTATTCGTAGCTGTAACCCCACGCTGATATACACCCACCACGCGGGAGACGTTAATCTTGACCACACAACCCTCGCCCGCGCGGTTGAAGCGGCGGTACGCCCCGGCGCGCACGCCTCGCTTGCCGAGGTGCGCGCCTTCGAGGTGCCGTCCTCGAGCGAGTGGAATTTCACGCGGGAGCGCTTTGCTCCGCAGGTCTTCGTTTCGCTCACTGAAAGCCAGCTTAAAAAAAAGATTGACGCCATGCGCGCGTATGAGTCGGAGATGCGCCCCTTCCCGCACCCGCGCTCGCCGGAGTATCTGGATGCGCTCGCGCGGGTCCGCGGCGGCCAGTCGGGGACTCCTGCCGCAGAGGCATTTGCCGCCGTCTATCGCCGCATATAAAAACCCCGCCAGCGTATCAACGCCAAAGGATTACAGGATTGGGGCTCTTGTCGTTTGGGGATTCCGGCCCGATGGGGGAGAGGTTGAGCGCCCGTGCGATGCTCTCCGATGCCGCGTTTCCTTGTTTGATGCCCGCCAGGAGCGAAGCGTTTGGTAGAACCTGCTGTACGAACTGCAGTACCATCCTCTTACCTATCCCCCTGCCGCGCGCCTCGGGCGCGACAGTCCAAGAAAGTTCTTGTACGCCGTCTCGCTCGTCGGCCCGCACGGTGCCCACCGGTATGCCGCCTTGCTCGGCAATGTAGAGTGTGCGGGTAGGCATCGTGAGCGATTGCTCTAGCCACGCAACATGCTTCTCCCACGGCACCGCATCGGTGTTGCGGGACTGTTGCCGCATGAGCGGGTCGTTGCGCCACTCATATAGCGCTCTGGCATCTTCCATGGTCGCGGGTCGCAGAGGTAGGTGCATGTGGTTAGTATAGTACAATTGGTCAGTATCATTTTTGCCGGGTTTGGTGTTATATAGGACTGTATGCAAACAAAAGTTGCTCTACCGGCGGGAAGCAAACGCCTCGGGCAGGAGGGGCCCGTTTTTATTGTGGCCGAAGTTTCGGGCAATCATAATCAGAGTATTGCAAATGCGCTAAAAATAATTGATGTCGCGGCCGATACGGGCGCCGATGCGGTCAAGCTCCAGACCTACACGCAGGACACCATGACCATCAACTCGGACCGTCCCGAGTTTATCATCAAGTCCAAAAACAAGTCGTGGCGCGGCAAGACTCTTTACGAGCTCTACGGCGAGGCATATACGCCGTGGGAGTGGCATAAAAAACTTTTTGCGCATGCGCGCAAGCGCGGGCTCGTGTGCTTTTCTACGCCCTTCGACAAGACGGCGGTCGCGTTTCTTGAGACGCTCGGCAACCCCGTCTACAAAGTGGCCTCGTTTGAGGTTGTGGACATCCCGCTGTTGGAGGCCATAGGCAAGACGCGCAAGCCGGTTATCATGTCGCGCGGGATGGCCACGCTTGCGGAGCTCTCGCTCGCAATCAAGACCCTCAAAAAGTTTGGCACCAAGGATATAACTCTTTTGCAATGCATAAGCGCGTATCCCGCGCGATCCAAAGACATGCATCTCGCCAACATTCCGGATCTTGCGAAACGCTTTAGGGTAGCCGCGGGGCTTTCAGACCATACGCTCAACGACGATGTCGCTGTAGCGGCGGTGGCGCTCGGCGCCCGCGTCATCGAAAAGCATCTTACTCTGCGCCGCAGCGACGGCGGGCCGGATGCGTCTTTCTCGATGGAGCCGAAGGAGTTTGCCTCCCTCGTCAAATCAATCCGCGCCACTTCAGAGGCGGTGGGCAAGCCTTCCTACTCGCTTTCTGCGGATGAAAAAGAAAACACGCACTTCCGCAAGTCGCTGTTTGCGGTTGCGGACATAAAAAAAGGAGAACGCTTTACCGCAAAAAATGTCCGCTCCATCAGGCCCGGCAACGGGATGGCGCCTAAGCACTACCGCATGGTGTGCACCAAGCGCGCATCGCGCGACCTAAAGCGGGGCGAGCCTTTGGCGATGAAACATTTGCGCTAACATGCCCGTACTCTCCACACTCAAACTCCTGTTTAAGGTCTTCGCCAACTACCGCCTGCACGTGGCGGCGCTCGCGGGCCTGGGCTTCCTCTCGGCGATAGTGGAGGGCATCGGCATCAACGCCGCGATACCGCTCCTGTCGTTTCTGACCGGCGGAAGTGGAGTTCCTCAAGACCCCATATCGCGCGGAATCGCCGTGCTGTTCGGCTTTTTGCACATACCATTTGCCTTTCGCTACCTGCTTATTTTTATAATTTCTCTCTTCTTCCTGCGGGCGGTATTTATGGTCCTCTTTGGCTTTACGCGCGGATATATCGCCGCCGACTTTATGGCGGCCGAGAGCCGGGGCATACTGCACCGCCTTATGCACGCCCGCTGGCGCTTTTTGTTGCGGCAAAAACTCGGCACCGTGCAAAACACCGCGGTACGCGACGTCCAGCGCACGCGGGACCTGCTTAACATACAGGTGCAGTTTATCCAGTCGGTGACGGGCCTGTTGATGTATCTGCTGGTCGCATTCAACATCTCGCCGCTGATGACAGTGCTGACGTTGGCGGGAGGCGGGGCGCTGATGCTGGTGATACGGCCGCTCCTTTTGCGCACCAACCGCGTCGGTGAGGCGGTATCCTCGACTGAAAAGGAGGTGGCGCAGTTCCTCGGCGAGCACATCATCGGCATGAAGACGCTCAAGGCTTCCGGCCGGGAGGACCGCGCGGTTGCAAGCGGTCAAAACTTTATCAACCGCTTGCGCGCGCTCGCCATCCGCATGGCAAAAATACAGTCCGTATCGGCGGGCCTCTTTCAGCCGTTTAGCGTCATCTTTGTCGTCATACTCTTTGCCATTACGTATCAAAGTCCCGCGTTCAGCCTCATTTCCTTTGCGGCGACACTCTACCTTATTCAAAAAATATTTACCTATCTGGATTCGGCGCAAAGCTCGCTCCACAGCATTTTTGAACTTCTGCCGTACGCCCGCAGCATACTCGTCTTTAAGGAAGCGCTCGACCACGAGCGCGAGCCCGACGTGCGGGAAGATGCGGATTTCAACTTTACCGGCGCGCTGGAGTTTGAGAACGTCTCGCTTTCCTACGGGTCCGGCCGGCCGGTGTTAAACGGCGTATCGTTTAGTCTCGCCCGCGGACAGAGAGTCGGCCTCATAGGGCCCTCGGGCGCCGGCAAAACGTCGCTCGCGACTTGTCGACGGAAAGCCCGCGGGAGACATTCCGCTCTCCGGGTGGCGCCACGCGATAGGGTATGTGTCGCAGGATGTCTTCCTGCTCAACGACACCATAGAGGAAAACATCCGCTTTTATCGCGGAGGGGTATCGACGGCCGAGATTGAGACGGCCGCGCGGCAAGCTAACATACACGACTTTATTATGTCTCTCCCCGAAGGGTACCAAACCCGTACGGGAGACCGCGGCGTTTTGCTCTCCGGAGGCCAGCGCCAGCGGGTGGCGCTTGCCCGCGCGCTCTTGGGCAGGCCGAAGCTTTTGGTGCTCGACGAGGCGACGAGCGCGCTCGATAATGAGTCCGAGCGTCTTATCCAAGAGGCAATACGCTCGCTCCACGGCAGTGTCACGGTTTTTATGATCGCTCATCGTCTAAGCACGACCGAGTCGGCCGACTGGGTGCTGGTGCTTGAGGACGGCACAATAACCGGACAGGGCTCTCCAGCTGAACTTGCCGCCGACCCTGCTTCCTATCTTTCCCGCATGCAGGATTTGTAAGCTTGTGCTACTATCCTGTCTATGCGTTACACCAACTACCTGCGCTGGGGTGCCGTTGCCGCGATTTTTGCGGCCCTCTTTGTACCCTTTATAGTGGCGACCGGCAGTTGGGGGGTGCCGAACCTCTTCTTCCCCTACATTACGGGCAAGAACTTCGCCTTCCGGTTTTTGGTCGAGTTTGCACTGCTGTGCTACCTCCTGCTTGCCTTTGCGGTCCCTAAGTACCGCCCGCGCGCGTCTAACCTTTTATGGGCCACGCTCGCGTTTGTCGCATGGATGGCCATCGCGACCGTGTTTTCGACCGACCCGTCCAAAAGCTTTTGGAGCAACTTTGAGCGCATGGAGGGCTACGTAGGCCTGCTCCACCTCTTTGCGTGGTTTGTCATCACTGGCGCGCTCCTCGGTGCCGAAAACCTGTGGGAGCGCTTTCTCAACTGGTCTGTTGCCGTCGGCGCCGTGCAGGGCCTCTGGGCGCTGTTGCAATTTTTTGGCTGGTTTTCCATATCGAGCCAGAGCGGCATGCGCGCCGACACCACCTTTGGCAACGCGACCTACACGGCCGTG
>Ga0076063_127_pt1 | contig 4511 bp, 6 predicted proteins | sample RifGroB1_FD_68178 | JGI IMG/M metagenome (GOLD analysis project Ga0076063, IMG submission 68178) | Parcubacteria bacterium GW2011_GWB1_57_6
TAAAATCTTTTATCGCCAAGCGCCGCATCGCAGCCAAACGTTACGACAAATTACTCAAAGACCTCCAAGGCGTCACGCTCCCGCCGCGCGATACTGCGACGGTACAGTCCGCATGGCATCTTTATCCTGTGCGCGTTGACGCAAAAAAACATCGAAAAGTTTTTGACTACCTGCGTGGCAAGGGGATAGGCGTGCAGGTGCATCACATCCCCGTGCATACGCACCCGTATTACGGGAAGCTGGGTTACAAAAAGGGCTCGTGCCCGAACGCGGAGCGGTTGTATGATTCGGCCGTTTCTGTTCCGCTTTTTGCTACTATAACTGTAGCGCAGCAATTACGCGTAGTACGCACGCTTAAGCAGGCACTCGCATGAAAAACAAAAACACGGGACAAAAATTGTGGAAGAAAGCTAAAACACTCATACCGGGCGGCAACCAACTCTTGAGCAAACGCGCGGAAATGTTCGCGCCGGAGGTTTGGCCGGCATACTACTCGCGCGCCAAGGGCTCTTCGGTGTGGGACCTCGACGGTAAAAAGTATACGGACATGTCCTTTATGGGTATCGGAGCCACTATGCTCGGTTACGCGGACAAGGATGTAGACGGCGCGGTCATCAAGCAAGCGATACAAAAAGGTTCCATGTCGACACTCAACGCCCCCGAAGAGGTTGAGCTCGCAGAGGTGCTGTTGAAGCTCCACCCGTGGGCGGGGATGGTCCGCTACGCGCGCACCGGCGGCGAAGCAATGGCAATCGCCGCGCGCATCGCGCGGGCCTGCACCGGCAGAGACGTTATCGCCTTTTGCGGCTACCACGGCTGGGCCGACTGGTACCTTGCCACCAACCTCCAGACAAAAGATGCGCTCGCGGCGCATCTCCTTAGAGGACTCGAGCCCAAGGGAGTGCCTAAGAGCTTGCGCGGCAGCATCGTACCGTTCCGCTACAACCATCCAGAGGAACTTGAAGCAATTGTAAAAAAATACGGCAAGCTCGCGGCGATTATCATGGAGCCCGTCCACGGAGAAGCGCCGCAGAAGAGTTTTCTTACAGTAGTGCGCGCTCTTGCCAACAAAGCCGGCGCGGTGCTGGTGTTTGACGAAATCACCATGGGCTTCCGGCTCAACCTCGGCGGCGCGCACCTCAAGTATGGCGTGATGCCGGATATGGCAATCTTTGCCAAAGGGATGAGCAACGGCTACCCGATGGCCGCCATCATCGGCAAAAAGCCAGTAATGCAAGCGGCACAAGACACGTTTATATCGAGTACCTATTGGACCGAGCGCATCGGGCCCGTTGCCGCGCTCGCGACTATTAAAAAGATGCGGGATAAAAAAGTGCAGGCCAAACTCGCCGCGCTCGGCCGGAAGGTGCGCGTGGTTTGGCGCGCGGCTTCAAAAAAACACGGCCTCCCCATAGGTGTTAGCGGTGTCGACCCGCTACAGTTTTTTTCCTTTGACGGGAAAGACGCGCAGGTTATCAAGACGGTGTTTGTGACCGAAATGCTCAAACACGGCTTCCTCGCCTCTAACCTCTACTATGCTTCGTACGTGCATACCGATGCTGATGTAAAGCGCTACGCAAAAGCGCTCAATGCAGTCTTCGACAAAATATCTCGCGCGCAAAAAGCCGGCGCGCTCAAAAAACTGCTCAAGGGTCCCGTCGCCCACACGGGGTTTCAGCGGCTCAACTAACATGAAAACGGTTGCAATTATCCAGGCACGCGCGGGTTCGACGCGCTTGCCGGGCAAGATTTTTAAACCCATTTTAGGCAAGCCCATGCTTGCGCGGATGCTTGAGCGCGTACAAAAAGCAAAAAAATTGGACGCGATGGTATTGGCCACCAGCGATACGCCCGGAGACGACACTACCGCGGCCCTTGGAGCCGCGGCGGGCGTAGCGGTGTTCCGCGGCAGCGAGCGGGATGTGCTCGACCGTTTTTATAACGCCGCCAAAGAAGCGGGCGCCGATGCGGTGGTGCGGCTCACCGGGGACTGCGTCCTGCTATTGAGAAGGGTGTTGACTATACGAGTACCCCCGCCAATTATCCGGAAGGATTAGACACCGAAGTATTTTCGTTTGCGGCCCTTGAGCGCGCGTGGAGAGATGCAGTACTGCCTTCCGAGCGCGAGCATGTGACCCCATACGTTAAAAATCATCCGGAACTTTTTGCGATAGACGGGCAGTGGCGCAGCGGCGCGGGAGACTTTCATACCATGCACTGGTCGGTCGATACCAGCGCGGACTTTGAGTTTGTCACAAAAGTGTTTGAGCAGCTATATCCCGCGAACCCGGGTTTTAATAAAGATGCTATTCTTGCGTTGTGCGCGCGGCATCCGGAACTCCTGGAGATACACAAAGGCGGCACCGGGTACGAAGGTCTGGAAAAATCTTTGAGGGAGGATGAGGAATTTAAGAAACGTCAGGCATGAATACGGAAAAAAACAAGCTTGTGTTGGGCACCGTTCAGCTCGGGATGAACTACGGCCTCAACAATACCCACGGTCAGCCGACGAAAGAGGAGTCGCTCTTAATTTTGGATGAGGCTTTAGCCGCCGGTATCGACACGTTTGACACCGCATATGCCTACGGGAATGCGGAAGAGGTGCTTGGCGCGTGGATACAAGAGCGTTCTTTGGCGGGCAAGGTCCGCGTCATCTCCAAAATGAAGCCCCACGCGCTCAACGACTATCCTGATGGGACAAAAGCCGCCGATGTCGTGCAGACGGAAATAGAGAAATCTTTGAAGCGCCTCCACGTTGACTTCCTGGATGGTTATCTGTTCCACTCGCCGCACTATATCTACCTGCGGCATATGGTAGAAGGGCTACAGAAGGCCAAGAGCGGCGGTATGGCAAAAAACATCGGCGTGTCGACGTATGACGAGGGTGAGGCGCTGCAGGCGGCGGAGCTTGGCGTCGATTATATACAAGTGCCGTACAATGCCTTTGACCAGCGTTTGGACGCCACCGGTTTTTTTGGCGTGGCGAAGAAAAATAACGTAACCGTCTTTGCCCGCAGCCCTTTTTTACAGGGTTTGTTACTGATGCAGCCGGATCAGTTGCCGGAGCGTCTCGCTCATGTTCGTCCCTATCTGGAACAATTCATAGAAATAATCAAACAGTATCGTCTGTCGCCCGCCGAAGCCTCTCTCCTTTTTGTGAAGGCACGTTGTCCGGCGGACCACGTCGTTTTTGGCGTCGAAACTCTCCCGCAACTCAAGGAAGATATCTCTATTATGAGAGATTCCGTAGCTGTTACCGGCGGCTGGATGGATGAGCTTGAGCGGTGTTTCCGCGGCATGAATCGCGGGGTTATTAATCCGAGCTTGTGGAGCAAGATACAGCGATGAAAACTCCGGAGGCAATAGCGGTGCTTTCCGCCGGCATCAAGCACACTCCGCAGGGTAAGTGGGCAAGTACTGATTTGACCGAGGAGGATGACAAGCTGGGCGCCCCGGGCGGGACCTTGCGCGTCTTAGCAACCGCTATGCTTTCAAACCAATACCTCGGTTCATTGGTTATAGCCACGGGAGGCAAAGGCTTTGACGTCCCCGCGCAGTATCCGGCGGACCGGCCGCTCCTCTGCGAGATTTTGCGCGACGAGCTGCTGGAGGCCGGCGTGCCGGCGGGGCGCATTGCGCTTGAGCGGGAGTCCAATACGACCTATGGGCAACTTGAGGCACTCGGCGCGCTCGCTCGCGCTGAAGGCTGGGGGCGCATACTGGTTGTGACCAACCGCTGGCACATCCCGCGTACGCGTGCGTTTTTGGAGAATAAACTTTCGCATCTTTTGGGCACCCTAACACTCGCGTCCGCCGAGGATGTGCTGATTGCGGATAATAAAGAAGAGTGGGAGAGTACCATTGCGCGGGCGTACGCGAGCGCGTGGCTGCAGGCACGCATGGCGCGGGAAGCGCACGGCACCCGACAGATAAAAGAGGGGACGTACGATTTTAAATAAGCGCATGAAAAAAACCATAGTTATCGCCACCATTCATCCGTGGAATATCGCCGCTTGCCGGCGGTGGAAGGCGCCGCGCGGCTACCGCAAAGTGCTTATCACCGGCAAATCGGCGCTGACGTACGACCGGCTCAAAAAACTCAACCCCCGCTACGTCTTCTTTCCGCATTGGTCGTGGATTATTCCGCAAGATATTTACGGGAACTTCGAATGCGTCGTGTTCCATATGACCGACCTTCCGTTTGGGCGCGGAGGAAGCCCGATGCAAAACCTGATAGTGCGCGGCATATATAAGACGAAGGTGTCGGCCATCAGGGTCGAGGCCGGTCTTGATACAGGCCCGGTGTATCTCAAGAAGCCCTTCGATATTTCTCAAGGGAGTGCGGAGAGGTTGTTCGGGATACTCGCGGGCGTCGTCTGCCGCATGATGACGCAGGTTGTGGTGCGGAAGCTCCGGCCCCGCGCTCAACGCGGAGCGGCGGTGGAATTCCGCCGCCGCAAGCTCAAAGAGAGCGCTCTTCCGGCAGGATTGACCGGCCGGAAATTATATGA